>SXGQ01068372.1_pt1 | contig 46226 bp, 36 predicted proteins | sample 3178371 | NCBI WGS metagenome assembly SXGQ01 (sample SAMN11356859, study PRJNA531348) | freshwater metagenome | isolation source: freshwater sample F1-20 | place: China: Fuxian Lake, Yuxi | collected 2017-12-25 | reverse complement strand
TCGTGGAGAATCCGGACGCTCCCCGCGGGATCATCGTGGCAGTGGATGTCCTGCAGCAGGGTGTGCTGGTCACTCTGCCGCTGGAGCACTTGGAACCCGTGGATTAGGCGGATCCGGCCCAACGGTGCCCACCTACCGGAAAGCAAGCCAAGCCCAGTTCGCCACGTGGAGGGTGACCGCGGTCGCGAGGGCGGCGCCGAGGTCATCCGCCACCACGCCCCAGCCACCCGGCAATGCCTGGAGACGGCTGATGCCGAGCGGCTTCACGATGTCGTAGAACCGAAAGAGGGCGAAGCCAGCCAGCAGAACCTGCCACGCGGGGTGCGCGGCGACCAACTCACTCCAGCCGAGGAAACAGAGGGGCAACGCGATCACCTCGTCGAGTACCACGCAACCGGGGTCCGAACGTCCCAGCCGCGCCTCGGCCTCGCCGCAGAGCAGGGCGGCCAACCCCGCAGCCACGGTCGTGCCGGCGAGGAGAGCTCCCGCGCCGGCGCCACGGAAAATCACCGCGTAGGCAAGGAGGCCCGCGAGCGAACCCCAAGTCCCAGGCGCTGGCATGCGCCGGCCGAGCGGACCGAGGGTAGCGGGGCCGATTACGAGGGCGTCCGGCAAGAATCGAAGCCAACGCAAGGATTTCGCCGCCATCGCCGGATCAGTCGGACAACACGTGGCGGTGACGCCGGAAGTAGGTTAACCCCGACGTCACGGTGAGAACAGCGGAGAGGATGAAGAGGAGAATTCCAAGCAGCCAGACGCCCGTGAGCCAGTGCCGGTCTTGCCCGCCGTAGACCTCGCCAAAGTCCTGAGCGAGCATCCGTGCGCCCATCAGCCAGCCGATGGCATTGAGTTGCACAAAGGTCTTCACCTTGCCGCCGGTGTCAGCCTCCACCACTTGGCCCTTGGTCGCCGCGACCATCCGTAAACCGGAGACCGCGAATTCGCGGCACAGGATGCAGAGTAAAAGGAGCATCGCGGCGAGGTTATAGCCCGCGAAGTAATCCCCATTCACCAGCGCGATCATCACCCCAATGACGAGCACCTTGTCGATCACGCTATCCATGAACCGGCCGAAGGCCGAGACGATGCCGCGGGCGCGGGCGATCTTGCCGTCGAGCCAATCCGTCAAGGCGGCGATGATGAAGAGCCAGAACGCGAGGGTGGCCGACCAAGGAAACCGGGCATACATCAACCCGACGACCGCGAACATCAACGGGATGCGCGAGAGCGTCAGGAGGTTAGGCAGATTCATGGACGACAAAGAGGAAATTGGCGCCGGGCCGGAGGTGGCAAGCGCGGAGGGACCAGACGCCGCACGGCGCCGCGGGTTTCCGAAAATTCCGGCGCGGCGCCGGGCTTAGAGGCTGACCTTGATCCCGCGGCGTAGGTAGGTAGGCACGTCGAGGTCCTGGCCGTCGAAGAGGTTGCGCTCCGAGCGTTCGAACTGCCCGCGGGTCTCGATCTCGCCAAACCCGAACTCCTCCTGGGCCACCGCGGCACCGTGGGCAAGGGATGGAGCCGGGGAAGACGCTGCCGCAGCGGGGTCAGCGGGGGCCGCCACGGGCTCTCGGCCCAGGGCGGCGGCGCCCTTGGGCCGGGCCGGCGCAGCGGGGCGGCGGGCGCTGACGTTGCGGCCGCCGAGGTCACTGGTGCCTACCACGCAGAGCTCTACCCGGCCCGCGAGATTCTCGTCGATCACCGCCCCCATAATCACGTGAGAATCGCGGCCAAACTGGTCGGTAATCGCGGTCATCACCTCGTTGACACGGGGCAGCGTGAGGTCGGGGCCGCCGACGATGTTAACTAAAAGGCGATCGGCGCGGCGGGAGAAATCCGGGGTTTGGAGCAGCGGGCACTGCCGGAGGCTGGCAAGCGCGTCGGCGACCGCGTTCTCGCCGGCCCCCTCCCCCAGCCCGAAGAGCGTCTTCCCCCCGCGCTGCTGGAAGGCCTGGCGGAGCGTGGCAAAGTCGAGGTTGATAAGTCCGGTGCGGAACAGCATCGCCCAGAGGGAGCGGACCCCGCGGGCGATCCAGTCGTCCGCACGAGCGAAAGCATCGAGCACCGTCTCGTTTTCTCCGGCGGCCTGGAGCAGGACGTCGTTGGGCAGGGGGATCACCGCGTCGCAGGAGGCGCGGAGGGCACGCAACCCGTCCTCCGCCTGCTTGAGGCGACGACCGCCCTCGAAGCTAAAAGGAAGCGTGACGAAGGCGATGACGAGGGCTCCCGCCTCGGCGGCGATCTCGGCCACGATCGGGGAGGCGCCGCTACCGGTGCCCCCGCCCATCCCAGTTACGAGGAACACCAGATCGCAGTCCTTCACCACGGCGGCGATTTTTTCTCGGTCGGACTCGGCGGCCTCGCGGCCGCGTTCCGGGTCACCGCCGGCGCCGAGGCCGCGAGTGACGGTCATCCCGAGCAGGACTTTTTCTTGGACGGGGGAGCTGGCGAGGGCTTGGTGGTCGGTATTGAGCACCGCGAGACGGAGGCGCTCGAGGTTCTCCATCTTGAGGCGGTCAACGGCATTCGCGCCGGCGCCGCCGACCCCGACTAGCTTGATGGCAATGCCGCGGTCCGAAAGCAGGGGCTGCTCGAGGGGAAGTTCGTTGAGGTTCATCGGCGCGCGGGTCAGTCGGCGAAGAGGCGGCGAACCCCGGCGAAGAGGCTGTTCCGGGCACGAGCGGGGGCCCGACGCTCGGAGTGGTGGATGATGCCGTAGTACAGCAGTCCCAGCGCAGTGTGGTAACCCGGGTCGCGGAGGTTTGGGCTGATCCAGCCGGGAGCCTCCCCGAGGTGGGCGGGGACCCCGAAGACGCGGCCAGCGGCGGCGGCAAGACCGGGGAGCTTGGCGGCGCCCCCGGTGAGTACCACGCCGGCGGCGCAAGTCTCCGGGGAGAAGGCGACGCCGAGGCGCTTGCGCACGACTTGGAGGATCTCCTCGGTGCGAGCGGCGGTGACCTGCTCAATGGCAAGCTGGGGGAACTGGCGATCGCCAATGGCGAAATTCCCGTCGAGCCAGACCTTGGCCGCGCGGTCGCGGGCTTGGACCTCAGCGCGGCCGTGGCGGAGTTTGAGCTTCTCGGCCTGCGGCGCGGTGAGGCGGAGGGCGACGGCGAGGTCGTTGGTGACGTGCTCGCCGCCCACCGCGACTACCCCGGTGGTGTGGGGAGAACCGTCGCGGTAGAGGGCGAAATCGGTCGTACCCGCGCCGAGATCGATCACGAGTACCCCGTGTTGGCGCTCCTCGGGAGAGGTGACCATGTGGCCCGAGGCGAGGCTAGAAAGGACCAGCTCCTCGACCTTCAGGTTGAAGCCTTGGATCACGTGAATCAGGTCGGCGAGCCGCTGCTCCTGGCCGTGGACGGTCCAGTAGCCGACCTCAAGCCGGTGGCCAACGAGGTCGAGGGGGCTACCGGGGACCAGGCGGCCGTCGACGCGGAAGGGGCGGCGGATGTGGTGGACGACGGAGCGACCGAGGGGCAGCTGCTTGGCCTTGGCGAGCTCGCAGACCGTGGCGACGTCACCCGCCTCGACGAGGTTGTCCGAGGCTTTCACATTCACGGCCGCCTCGTTATAGAAACCCTCTAGGTGGCTGCCGCTCTGAGCCAGGAAAACACCCCCGATGCGTTCGCCGGCGTCCCGCTCAGCTTGTTCGAGGGCGGCGTGCGTGCAGTCGCTGGCGGCGCGGTAGTCAACCACGGCCCCCTTGATGATCCCACGGGCGGGCACTTCGGCGCGACTGATAATGGCGAGTTCCTTGCCGGAGTACTCGCCGACAATGACGGTGACCTTGGAGGTGCCGATCTCGACGGCACCGATGTGGTAGGGGCGTGAGCTCAAGGGAGATTCAGCGCTGCGGGAAGGAATCGAGGGAGAAGCGGCCGGGCGCGGGCGAAGGCGGGCGCGGAGAGGCCGCGCTTTCCCCCGGCGGCGTAACCATCACCGGCACGTTGCGCCCAAGGGTCAAGTCGATGCGCGCGTGCGCGCCAGGTTCGCGGCGCAGGCGGGAGGCGAGGTAGTCGAGCGTCGCCAGTTGCACGAAGAAGTCGCGGGCGGCGCTGAAGACCACCGTCGCACCGTCCCGGGTCTGGACCTCGATCTCCCGGTCGGAGGCGAGCCGCGCAAGGGAGAGGGAAGTCCAGCTACGGTACAAAGGCATCGCCGCGTACTGAGCGTCCGCCAGCAGTTGGGCGACGGCCGCCATTCCCGGGATCGGACGGAAGCCGTCTCCGGCGGGATGAAGCGCGAGGCCGGATAGCCAAGGGAGCGAGGCGAGCGCCGCTGGATCTTGGTTCACCCCGGGAAACACGACCCCGTCGGAAGCGACGAGCAGGTCGCGCGCCTCGCCGTTGCGCTCAACGCGGATCCGCGCGACCGGGGAGCGTTCCGCGAGGCGGACGGCGAGTGTGTCAGGGAACTGCCGGGTGAGCGTGGCGGAGACGACCTGGGGATCCGCGAGCAGGCGGCCGCGGAGGGCCTCGAGGTCCAGTTCCACCAGCGTGGCCGTGGGCGGCAGCGCGAGCGTGCGGCGGAGCCATTCGAGGTCGAGCACACCGCCGGCGGTGGTCGCAAGTTCGAGGCGGCGGAGCGGGACCGAGCGGGCCACGTCGGGCACCCGACCCGGATCGCGGCTGAGAGCGCCGGCGGTAAACCAGGCGAGGCCGCCCAGGCCGGCCATGGCCCCGGTCAGCAGCAGGACGCGCAGGGTCTGCAGGAGCCGGCGCCAGCGGCCGCCCCGCGACATTACGCGCGTACTCGCCGGCTGGGGAATATCCCGCCAACTGCGGATACCATCGGGATCTGGGAGCGCGCGCGCCATCTTTAGCCGGCGCCTCGTCGGGCGGCGAAGCGCCGCCGGGCAGGCGCCACTAGGGCCGGGACCAAGGCAGTGAAATCAAAGCCCGTGCACCGAGCGCTCATCGGTAGGAGGCTGGTCTCCTTCATCCCGGGCAGGGTGTTGATCTCAAGGAGACAAGGGCCCGCGGTCTCCAAAATGAAATCTACGCGGGCGTAGTCGCGGCAGCCGCAGGCCGCGAAGGCCGTCTCAGCCGCCCGCTGGACCGCGGCGGTCTGGTCCGCGGCGAGGGGGGCAGGCGCGAAGTATTCCGTCATCCCGCGCGTGTACTTGCTCGTGAAATCGTACACGCCCGAACGAGGCCGGATCTCGACGACTCCGAGCGCGCGACCCTCAAGGACACCGACGGAAAGTTCCCGCCCGGAGAGACGCCGCTCTGCCAGCCAAGACCCCGCGGTGATGCCCGCCAGCGCCGCGGCGATCGCGTCCGGGCCTTCGGGTAGGCTGAGCCCAACGCTGCTGCCCTCGGCGTTGGGCTTGAGCACCACGCGCGGGCCGAGGCGAGCGACCAAGTCGGCGGCGGAGGGACGCTCGTCCGCCCGGAAGCTCATTCCCTCCGCCACCCGAACTCCGGCCGCGGCAGCGCGGGCTTTGGTGGCGGACTTATCCATGGTCAGCTCGCTGGCTGCCGCATCGCAACCGGCGTACTCGATCCCGGCCGCGTCGAGCAGCCGCTGCATCCCTCCGTCCTCGCCAAACGTGCCGTGGAGCGTGGAGAAGACGACGTCGCGGGCCGGATCGAGACCCGGAGGCAGGGCGGCGGTGGTGACCTGGAGGAGGCGGGTGGGAAAGGCACGGGCGAGCGCAAGGGCGCTGGCGCGGCCGGAGCCGAGCGAGACCTCGCGTTCAGCGGAAATGCCGCCGGCCAGTACGGTGATGATCGGCGCGTTCACAGGTATTCCTCCCACCGGCGACCGAAAAGCAGCACCTCGGGCTGCAATTCAACCCCCTTTTGCGCGTACACCGCCGCACGCACCCGCCGAACGAGCGCGAGCACCTCAGCGGCCGTCGCGCCGCCGTGGTTGACGATGAAATTGGCGTGGACCGGCGAGACCTCGGCGGCGCCCTCGCGCAGCCCCTTTAGGCCACACTGGTCGATCAGGCGCCCGGCGGAGTCGCCCGGCGGGTTTTTGAACATGCAGCCCGCGCTAGCCTCCCGCGGCTGGGATTCTTGGCGTTTGCGACGATAGACGTCGATCTGACGGACAATCTCTTCCGCCGGCGTGGCCGCCGTGGCGCCGGAACGAAGCTGGGCCCCGAGGGCAATCGCATCCCCCAGCTCGCGGCAGTGGCGGTAATCAACGTGGAAAGCGGCGCGCGGCAGGCGGACGACCTCACCCTCAGCGGACATTAGCTCCACCTCCTCGACCCGATCGAACATCCAGCCACCCATCGCGCCCGCGTTCATCCGTAGCGCTCCGCCGACAGTGCCGGGAATGCCCTCGAGGAACTCGAAGCCCGCCAGACCGGCCTTGGTCGCGAGGCCGCAAAGCTGCTTCAGCCGCAGCCCGGCACCGGTCCAGACGGTGCCATCACCGTTAGGCGTGAAGGCCGACCACGTAGAGCCTTCGAGGGCGATTACGGCGCCGTCTACGCCCTCGTCGGGCACAAGGAGGTTAGAACCGCGGCCCAATGGGAGGAAAGGTACGCCGGCCGCGCGGAGAAAGCGGAGCGCGGAGGCGAGCGCGGCGGCATCGGCGGGCTCGAGGAAAAGGCGGGACGCGCCCCCGACCCGCAGCGTGGTGCGGGGGCCCAAGGGCTCCTCGCGCCGGACCCGAGACGCGCCGCCCATCGCGGCGGCTAAGGCGACGGCGAGAGCGTCCCAATCGCGGGCGGGCCCAGAGTAGGAGACGATGGGCATCAGGCGGCGGCCGCGGCGGCGGAAGGTGACGGCGCGGAGGTGGCAAGCGCCTCAAGGTCGGGGAGGATCTCCTCCCAGCGGAGGGCGGAATCCGCAGCGGCAAGCCGCCGGCCGTATTCCGCCAGGGTGTTCGGATCGGACAGGAGCTGGAGTACTCGGGGCAGGAGCGCGCCGAGGCCCGTCTGCGGGAAAACCTCGCCGCCCCCAAGGCAGGCGAAGTGATCTGCGTTGGCCGCTTGGTGGTTGTCCGCCGCCTGAGGAAAGGGCACGAGGAGCGCGGGGGTCCGGCAACGGATCAATTCTGCAAGGGTGCCAGCTCCGGCGCGGGAGACGACAAGATCTGCGGCCGAGAGGAGTGCGGCCATCTGATCGCAAAACGGCAGGAAGATGGCCTTCGGCCGCCCGGTGGGGAGCAACTCGACGCCTGCCTCCTTCCCGGGGCCGGTGACGACCGCCAATTGGACTCCGCCTGCGGCGAGGGCGGCGCGATGCCCAGTGGCCCACGCATTGAGGGCAGAGGCGCCCTGGCTGCCGCCGAGCACAACGAGCAGCGGGCTGGCGTCATCGAAGCCCCAGCGGGCCCGGGCGGCGGCGCGGGGGAGGCGCTGGATTTCGCGCCGCACCGGCATCGCGGCGGCGCGGACGACGACCGGATTCAGCGCGGGCAGGTCGACGCCGGGCGGCAAATACACGCGGCGCGCCACGCGGCCGAGCAACCGCACGGCGCGCCCAGGAACACGGTTAGACTCGTGGAGGGCAGCGGGGATACCCCGGAGCCGAGCAATGAGGAGGGCCGGCGCGCTGGTGAACCCGCCGAAGCCGACGACAACGTCTGGGAGTTCCTGTCGAAAGATGCCAAGGCAAAAGGACAGCGCCCGCAGCTGGGAACCCACAAAGCGCACGAACGTGATCGGATTGGTCCCGAGGCCGGCGCCGGGCATCGCCGCGAACCGGAGCTCCGGGTACCGTGCCCCGAGGCGGGCGTCCACCTGCTTGCGGCTGATCAGGATCAGGCAGTGGTGCCCGCGCTCCCCCAGGGCCTCGGCGAGGGCGATGCCCGGCGCCAAGTGTCCGCCGGTGCCACCGGCCGCGATCAGGAACCGACTCACGTGCGGACCTCCCGCATCGCACCCGCACCAGCCGGCAGGCCCGCGCGGCCCCACCGGCGCTGGCTGTTGAGAATGATCCCGAGCAGCAGCCCCATGAGCAAAAGGTTCGAGAGCCCAGCGCTAATAAACGGCAGCGACATCCCCTTGGTCGGCAGCACGGCCGTCACGACCCCCACGTTGATGATTGCTTGGACGCAAATCAGGAGGAGGCTGCCGAGGACGAGGAGAAAGTGGAACAAGCTCGGCGCGCGCCGCAGGTGGACCAGCCCGGCGATGAGGATGACCGTGAAGCACAGCACGACGGCGAGGGTGAAAAAAAGCCCCAGCTCCTCGCCCACAACGGAGAAGATATAATCAGTATGGGCCTCCGGGAGGTAGCTGAGTTGCTGGCGCCCCTGGCCTAGGCCGGCCCCTTCGACCCCGCCGGCGGCGAACGCGGCCAGACCCTGGCGTAGCTGGTAAGATTTCTCTTCACTCAAGAACTCCGTCATCCGGCGCAGCCGGTTCGGATTCTGGATCACGGCGATGGTGAATACCACGGACACCGCGAGGAAGGCGGGCACGAGGTACCTCCAGCGCGCGCCGGCAAGGAACATTAGCACCAGGCCGACGGCGACCATCAGGGCAGAAACGCCGAAATCCGGCTCCAGGAGAGTGAGCAGCGCGAAGGCGCCGATAATTCCACCCGGGTAAACAAAGCCACGCTTGAACTCGGCGATGCGCGTTTGGTTCAGGGCCAAGTAGTGCGCGAGGCAAAAGACGAGACCGAGCTTGGCAAATTCCGACACCTGAAAACGGAAGGATCCGTAGCCCAGCCAGCGACGACTACCATTAACGCTAATCCCGACAACCAGCACCAACGCGAGCAGTACCAGACAGGCACCCCCGATCCACCAAGCGTAGCGGCGGAGGTAATCGAGGTTTAGCCGGCTCGCCACAAAGCAGAGGACGGCAGCGGCCGCCAGGCCGACCAGCTGCTTGTTCAAGTAAAAGTAAGGCCCCTTCTTGAAACCCGCGCTAGCGCTGAAAAGGATGGTAAGCCCGAGCGCGACGAGCGCCAAGGCGCAGAGCAGGATGATGTTCGCCGGGTTGACCAGCGAAGCCGCGCGTGCGCGGCGGGTGACGGTGGTCTGAGCGGATACGACCACGCCGGGGGCTCAGAGTTTCGGGGCCGGGCTGACCGGTCCGTCATCGATGCGGATCACGGGGACGGCCGACGTCGGCGCGGGCTCGATCGTCAGCACCGGCACGCTCAGCGACGTCGCCGGCGCGAGGGCCGCAGCGGCGCCGGGCGCAGGGGCCACCGTGGAAGTCGCCGGAGCCTTGGCCGCCTTGCCGTTCACGGCCTGCCAGCCGGGAATAATCAATTCCGTACCGGCCCGGATGCGGGCCGGATCCGTGATGCGGTTGGCCACTGCGATCTCCGCCTGTCGAACCCCGTAGTTGCGGGCGATCACGCCGAGCGTCTCTCCGCTCTGGACGACGTGCCGGACCCCATCCCCGGTGAGCTTCGGGGCCGGCGCGGGCTCGGCCGCTTTCGGGGTAGCGACCCCACCCGTAGAGGGCGCGCCCGGAGCGACCGGCGCGGACTTGGAAGGAATGACCAGTTTGCGGCCCGGCTGGAGTGCAGCGTTCGCCGCCAGGCCGTTGGCCGCGGTAAGATCCGAGACCACGAGTTTGTGCCGCCGGGCGATCGTCCAGAGACTGTCCCCCGGTCGCACTACGTAGGTCGCGGCCGGCGTGACCTCGGCGACCTTCTCGGCAGCTAGGGCGCCGGCTACCGGTGTGCCCGGGCGCGTGGGCACGAACCGGACCGTGGCGGGGGAAACGTCCGCGGGATCCGGGGCCCCGCTCGCCATCGCGCCGGCGGGCGGCGGCGTCACCGGCGGGTTCACCGGACGGACGGACTCCGGCGGAGAAGTGTAAACGGACGCGCCCGCGGACGGGGCAGGGCCCGGCGGGGGCGGAGGAGCGTCCGCGGAACGCAACACCGTGTCGCTCGGTACGGGCGGCGCCTTGACGGCCGTGCTGCAGCCTGGATTAGCGAGGATGACGAGGAGCGCGAGGGCGTGGACGCCCGCGACGAGGCCGAAGACCCGGAGCAGTTTCATAAGGAGCGGAGTTGCCGGTAGCAGGGCAGGAAGGAACGGCGTTGAACAGCCCGAGGTGAGGGGCAACGCAGCGCGAGCGCAAGCGGTACCCTCAGGCGAGGCCATCCAAGGCAGGCGGCGTACCGGGGTGCGAGGGGCGCGGGAAGCAGGGAAGAGGCCGGGGGCATCGATTTAGCGGAGTTTGAGGGTGGCTAGGCTGGCGAGCGCGCAGCCCAAGGATAGGATCCAAAAGCGCAGCACGACCTTGGTCTCGGGCCAGCCGCGCTTCTGAAAATGATGGTGGATCGGAGCCATCAGGAAAAAGCGCCGACCCTCGCCGTAGCGCCAGCGGGTGGCCTTGAACCACCCCACCTGAATGATCACCGAGAGCGCCTCCGCCACGAAGACGCCGCCCGCGATGACAAGCGTCACGGGCTGGTGAATCATGAAGGCCATAATCCCGAGCAAGCCTCCGAGCGCGAGCGATCCAGTGTCGCCCATGAAGACTTCGGCCGGGTGCGAGTTGTACCAGAGGAAGGCCATGCAGCCGCCGATGAGGGCACCGCAGATGACCGTGAGCTCGCCGGTGCCGGGCACGTGGCTGATGAGCAGGTACTCGGAGAGGAACACGTGGTCGGCCAGATAGGCCATCACCGCGAAGACGAGGGCTACCGTGATCGTGCAGCCAGTCGCCAGCCCGTCGAGACCGTCGGTAAGATTGATGGCGTTACTGAAACCCACTACCCACAAGTAGAGCAGGAGGAGCAGCAGCCACCAGGGCATCGAGGGGATGACGGCTTGCTTCACGAACGGCACCCAGAACTCGCGGATCTTCCCGGCGCTCAGCGGGTGCCAGAATAGCAGCGCCAGCGCCAGTAGCGTGGCCCCGCTTTGCCAGGCGATCTTCTCCCAGCCCGAGATGCCGTCGCGGCTGCGGCGCCGGACCTTGAGGAGATCATCCCGAAAGCCCGGAATGGTGAGCGCCGCGTAGACCATCAGAGTGACCAGCACCCAGATATTGGGCGCGGCCCACAACAGCCCGCTGATGAGGACGGGGAGGCAGATAATCAGGCCCCCCATCGCTGGGGTGTGCTTCTTGTCGAAGTAGGTCGATCCCAGAGCGCCCGTGCGGTCGTCGATATAACCCTGCCCGAACTTCCACGCCCGGAACACGCGGATCAATCGCGGCCCAAGGAGGAAGCCGAGCCACAGCGCCGTGACCGCCGCGAGCATCGTACGAACGGTGATCGACCCAAACAGGCGCAGCGGACCGAAGTAGTCCTCGTACTGGGCTAGGTAGCTAAGCATGGGCGTCCCCCTCCCCCACCGGCAACACGCCCTCGAGGGCATAGCGTCGGCTGCCCTTCAGCAGCACCGCGCCCGGCCAAGCGGCAAACTCCGCCGCCGCCGCGTTCAAGGACGCCAATACGGCGCCACTTCCCGACATCGTCCCGGTGGCGCCTAAACCTTCGATCACCGCCGCCGCCTCGGTACCAAGCACGCGCACCCGGTCGCCCGACCGCAGCAGCGGGGCCAGCCGCGCGCCGAGCTCGCGATGATGCCGGCCAGCCTCGACGCCAAGCTCCTCCATGCAACCGAGGAGGTACAGGCGAGGCTGCGCCACCGGCGCTTGGGCGGTAAAACCGGCAAATGCGTCCGCCATCGAAGCTGGGTTCGCGTTGTAGCAATCGAGGTAGACGAAGCGGCCGCCGATCTCACGGACTTCGGCTCGGAGGCGGGCCGGCAGCCACGTCGCGAGCCGGGCAGCCAGATCCGCGTCTGATACGCCAAGTTGACGAGCGATCGTAAGCGCGAGGGCCGCGTTGCGGGCGAGTCCCGGGGTGACCGCGCGGCAGCGGAACTCGGCCGCGGGCGCGCCGCCCCCTGCCAGCCGCAGGAGCGTGCCCGTGGGTCCGCTCCCATGCGTGCACACAACCCGTTCCGGGCCAGGTTCTCCGCCGGGAGCCACCACGATTCGGCGACCCGATAAGGCGGCGAAGGCGGGCCAGGCCGCAACTTCCTCCGGAAAAACCATCAGCCCACCGGGCCGGACCGCCGCGGGCAGGCGCGACTTCTCGCGGGCCACCCCCTCGAGACCGCCCAGTTCCTGCAAGTGAGCCGGCCCGACCAACGTAATGACGGCAATGTCCGGCTCGATCATCTTGGCCAGCCGGTCCATCTCCCCGGGCAGGCTAATCCCCGCCTCAATCACGGCCAGCCGGTCGCGGGCTGGGTCGAGCCGGGTGAGCGTGAGGGGCACACCGAGTTCGTTGTTGAAATTACCCTCGGTGGCGGCGACGCCGCGCGCCGCGGCACCGAGGAGGAGGGCGAGCAGGTCCTTGGTCGAGGTCTTGCCCGCACTCCCGGAAATTCCCACGACTGGCCCAGTAAACCGCCGTCGGTGCTCCCGCGCGATCACCTGCCAAGCCCGCAGCGGGTCGCCCACTACGAGCTGCGGGAGACCGGCGTCCGCGCGCGGCCGGGAGACCAGGGCGGCCGCCGCTCCCCCCGCGGCCGCCGCGGGTAGAAAATCGTGCCCATCCCGCTGCGTGCCCGGCAAGGCCACGAAGACGCTGCCCGGCCCGAGACGTCGGGAATCAAAGTGGAAGCCCACGAGACTCGCCGAAGGCGACCGCGTCCAGCGTCCACCGGTCCACGCCGCCAATTCTGCAGGGTTGAACCCGCCGCTCACAGCCCCGACCTCCCCCGCGCCCATTCGCGTACTAGCCCGCGATCGTCACACGGCACGGCAACCCGCTCGATGCGCTGAAAAGCCGCCGCGCCGCGACCCGCGATAACAACGGCATCACCCGGGCGGGCCCAATCCAAAGCCGCGGCCACGGCGACCCGACGATCCGGCACGCAGCGAATGGCTCCGGGGTTCGCGGTACCGCGCAGCATATCGCGCAGGATCTCCTCCAGGGGTTCGCCCCAAGAATCAGCCGCCGTAAGCATTACGAGCTCCGCCCCCTGCTCGCCGACCCGCGTCAAGGTCGGACGGGGCGCCGGGTCGCACTCACCGGGACAACCCAACACCAGCGCCACGCGACCGGGAGTGAGCGCGCGCACCAAGCTGAGAAAATACGCCAGCCGTTCCGGCCGGTCCGCCGCGTCGACCCACACCTCGAAGCCGCCAGGCACCGCGACCGGTTCGCCCCGGCCGGGCACGGGCGGCAACCGCCCAAGGCGCGCCGCAACGGTGGCCGTTGACACGCCCCGCTCTATCGCGGCCCGAACGGCCAACTCTAAGTTGACCCCTACGCCCCGGAGGCGCTCCGGGATCGGGGCCGTGCAGTCCGCCACCCCACGTAAACGGAGACTTCGGGACGGCGCCGGAATTCCCACTCCAGCCTCCGATGCCGCCACCCGCAGATCGAGTCGCGAGGCCCACGCCGTATCCGCCAGCCACCCGGCCTCCGCGGGGCAGGACGGGAGCTCAATCACCGCGCCGGTGCAGCCCGCATCGCGCATCTGAGCCAGCACTGCGTGAAACGCGAGCGGGCAGGCGGCGCTAGCCGGCAGGACGCGGGAACCGAGATCGTGGTGAACGGAGCTGATCAGACCCAGTTCCGCTGGCGTGCCCAGCAGGCCGCGCAGCAGGTGGGCGACAGTGGTCTTACCGTGATCGCCCTCCACCGCATGGAGGCGTAGGGCGACGTCCGGGTGCCGAAAGAAGCGGCGAGCGACCCCCGCGAGCGCGCGAAGCGGATCAGGCACCTGGATGACCGTAAGGCCACGGCCCAACGCGACGCGGGGCCGACGGGGGCTTACGACCGCAATCGCTCCGCGGGATACCGCCTCGTCGAGCCCGGACCGCAGATCCCCCGCTGGCGCCACATCAAAGAAGACGCTGCCCATCACTACCTGTCGGGCATCCGCGGCAAGGCCCGCGATTGGACGATCCAGCGGACCGACCGACGCGAAGCGCTGCTCGGGCGTGAGTAGGTCGCCCAGACGCGCGCGCCCAGCCGCGGCGCGGGCGGGTGGCGGCACCCGGCGAGCGAGGCCGGAGGGGGGCGTGAGCAGGAGACCACTCATCGAGCGTTCCCCTCGCGCCGGGCGACCAGCAAAGCCGGGACGACCGCCGCGCTTGCACGGATGTCGAGGATGGGAATTAGGCGCTCGCCGATCCGCTTGAACGAGGGTGCGGCGACCGTGCGGCCATAAGCCACGCCGCCTGGCGCCTTGTGGTCGGCATCATCCACGATCACGGTAATTACGACCTTCGGCCGAACCGCAGGAAAAAAGCCGGAAAACGACGCGATGTGGTGCTTCTTGGACCACTGGCCATCCACGAACTTCTGGGAGGTACCGGTTTTGCCCGCTACGTCGAACCCCGTAATCGAGGCCTCGAGCGCCGTACCGCCCTTGCGGGTAACCCCGACCAACATCGCCGCGACCTGGGCAGCGGTACGCGGCGAGACCGCCCGTCCAATCTCCGTGCGGCCGTAGCGGTAGACCGTGTCGTTCGCGGAATCCCGGATCTCGCGGATCACCTGCGGCCGCAGCAGGACGCCGCCGGCGGCGATCACCGACATCGCCTGGTGCATCTGCAACACCGTGGAGGAGACCGAATGCCCCATCGGGATGCGGGTGATGTCGATCGGGTACCAGCGCTGGTGAGGGTGCAGAATGCCCGCGACCTCGCCGCCAACCGGGAATCCGAGCTTCGCGCCGAAGCCGAAAGCGCGCGCGTACCGCTCGAGCCGTTCCTCACCCAGCATGATCCCCAGCTGCGCAGCCCCGCGGTTGCTGGAGTGGCTCAGGATCTCCGCGATCGTGAGATTACCCATCTTGTGGTCCTCGGCCGGCAGCGAGAGCATCCGTCCGCGGTGCGCCACTCGATCGACCGTACAGTCGAGGACGGTCAGCGGGGTCACCAGCCGCTCTTCAAGGGCCCCCGCTGCGGGCACGATTTTGAAAACCGAACCCGGATCATAAATGTCCGCGACGGCCGCATTCTTCATCCGCGCCTCCTCTGCCTTTGGTACGCGGTTGAATTCGTTCAGGTTAAAAGAAGGGTAGTTCGCGAGCGCTAGCACGAACCCGTCGAGGTCACTAACCACGATCGAGGCCTTGCGGGGCTCAAAGCGGGCCGCGAGCTGCGCAAGCTCCTGCTCGACGATGTCCTGCACCGTGGAATCGATGGACAGTACGACGCTGTACCCGTCGCGGCGCGGCACCTCGCGGGAGGCGAACTGGGGCAGTTCCCGGTTGCGCCCGTCGCGCTCCCCCACCCGCCAACCCTGCTGGCCCCGCAGGTAAAAGTCCGCGTACGCCTCGATCCCGGCCGCCGCCTGGTGCTCGCGGTTCACGTAACCGATCACATGTGCCGCAAGCTCATTGCTCGGATAGACCCGACGGTAATGCCGGATCCCATAGACGCCCCGGATGTCGAGCCGACGGACCCGCTCGTAGAGGGACTCGGAGACATCTTCCCGCAACTTGACCCAAGTGATCGGCCGCTGCTCCTCCTCGCTCCCGTGGGCCGTGGGCAGCGCGAACGGAACGGGAGTCTCCCCAGCATCGTCGGTCTCTTCGCCCCGGACGCCACCGCGCCGGAAACGAGGCTGGAAACGCTCGCGGAGTTCGCTCTCCGGCAACTCGATCAGCGCCGCCAGTTCGGCCCACTTCCGCTCGTCCCGCGGCAGCAACGAATGCGGGTCCACCCCAAGCAAGATCTCAGACCGGCTGGTCGCGAGGCGGGCGCCGCGAGCGTCAAGAATGTCCCCGCGCCGGGCAGCCTCCGGAATCAGCATCGGTCGGACCTTGGCGAGCGGCTTGAGTAGGGCCTCGCGGTCAACGACGTGCAGCCAGACCAACCGCACGCCCAGCGCCGCTTGGCACAGCAGCAGAATGCCGCCGATCAGGACCATCCGGCCACTGGAGGCGAAGCCCTTCGACATCGCTCAGAACCCCGGCAGGGTAATCCGTAGCGCGGCCGCGGGCACCGGCCCGTCGGTCAGTACTCCTGCATTGGCACGGCGCGCGAGGCGCTCGACCACGTTGTCCGTCACGTGCACGACCGGAATCTGGTTCACCGGCACGAGTCCAAGGCCGAGCGCGGAATTGAGGTGCCGGAGCTTGTCCGAAGCCTGCTCCGTCTCGATCTGGGTGCGCGTCTCGTCCACCAGCCGGTCGTAGCGCGCGATCTGCGCCGCGAGATCACGGTTGGCCTTGGCGGTGGCGGAAATCTGGTGCCGCATCCAGACGGTGACCAGTCCGACGGACCCGCCGAGGCCGATCGTGACGAGGAGCCAGACTAGCAGCTGGTTGACGAAGGCGGAGGTATCTTTTCTCACGGCGTAAAATCAGAGGCGGCGCACGGCGCGAAGTTTCGCGGAACGGCTGCGCGGATTAGCGGCGATTTCGTCGTCCGTCGGCGTGATCGGCCGGCGCGTCAACGGCTCGGCCCGGATCGTGCGCAGATCCTGCGGCGTAGCATCGTCCGCACTCTCGGGCTGCCCGCACATCCGGCGGCAAAACTGCTTCACCGGCCGGTCCTCGAGAGAATGGAAGCTGATGATCGCGAGCACGCCGCTAGGGGCGAGGCGGGCGAAGGCCTCGGGCAGCGCGCGCTCCAAGGCGCCGGTCTCGTCATTGACCGCCATCCGAATTCCTTGGAAGGAACGGGTGGCCGGATGGATTCGCGACGCATGCCGCACCGGGGTGGGAATGGCGTCCGCGATGAGCGCGGCGAGGGAGCTCGTGCGAGCTAGCAACCCCGAACCCCGCGCGGCGCGCAATGAGCGCACGACCCGGCGCCACTGCGGCTCTTCGCCGAGGTCGCGGACCGCCCGCACCAGCATCTCTTCGGTGGCCGTTTCTAGCCAGAGGCTGGCCGGCACCCCGGCGCGCGGGTCCATCCGCATGTCCGCCGGGGCGTCCTGCCGGAAAGAGAAGCCGCGTGCGGCGTCATCGAGCTGAAACGAGGAAACCCCGAGGTCAAAAACGATGCCCTGAAAGCCAGAGGGCGTGAGTTCCCGCAGCCGGCCGAAGTCGAGATCGAGCAGCTCGAGGGCGCCTGGGAAATCGCGCAACAGGGGTTCGGCGCGTTCCCGCGCGGCGGGATCGCGGTCCAACGCCACGACCTGCACTCCGGGCGCCGCAGCCAACAGGGCGCGCGTGTGGCCGCCGCCACCGAAGGTGCAGTCGAGGAAGCGATCCCCGGGGCGCGGCGCGAGTAGCGCCAACACCTCGCGGAGCAGGACGGGGTGGTGTCCGGGGGAAATCACCGTGGGGGCAGGTTCAACGTCCGCGCTTGGCATTGCCGCCTCCTCTCCCCGCCGGCGCCGACCGCGCCAGCATCCGTAGCCGTAGGATCGCGCGCCGGCGCGGGCGTGCCGGACCCGGGAGCAGCGGGGGTCGGGGTGCAGCGGCGGGATGGGCTGGCAGCGGGCGGCGCATCTTAGATGTCCATTTGGCGCATCAAATCGCCGAAGTGCTCGCCCGCCGCGCGCGCCTCCTCCTGCTGCCAGCGCGCCGGGGTGTAGATGTTGAACTTGGTAAGCGTACCCACCAGCACTGCCTCGCGTTCAATCCCCGCGTGCCGCAGCAGTTCGGCGGAGAGCCCGATGCGGCCGGCCTTGTCGAAGGAGAAGTCCTGCGTTTGGGAAAAGAACCGCGCGGCGAAAGCCTGCGCCTTCGCATCGCTCATCTTCATCCCGGAGATCTTGGCGTGCAGCACCTCAACTTCCCGCGGCGGGAGCACGGCGATGTAACCGTCCGGATGGGGCGTAGCCAAAAACCGATCCTCCGCCGCGTGGGCTTGGCGCCACGCGGACGGCAGCGTCAACCGACCCTTGTCGTCCAAGGAATGCCGGAAGAGCCCGGTATAGAAGGTGTTGCCCGCAAGTGCCACGAAAGGAGGGAAAAATGCAAAATCAGGGCGAATTGCCCCAAACTGCCCCATTTCAACCCACCTTCTCCCACTTTGGTCAAGTCTTTCCCCACCAGAACCCCACAGAAGTTATTCACTTACTCACATTCGGTGGCTGGCAGCGCCCGGCGGTTCACTCCTTGGGAAGTCGGTTTGCCGTTTGCCTTCGGCTCCGCCGGCGTTTCGGTCGACTCGTGCGCACGCCGGTCAACATCCAGCTCATCGGGGACGAGGTCGCGATCGCCTGGGACGACGGGGGCGAGTCCTATTTTCTGCCGGAGCGTCTGCGGGCGGCCTCTCCGAGCGCGGCCAATCAGGGCGAGCGGGACATTCTGGGCAACCGCTACGGCGGGGATGGGCCGCGGCAGTTCCCTGGGGTGAAGGTCACGCGCTGGGAGCGAGTGGGAAACTACGCCCTGCGCTTCGAATTCAGCGACGGCCACCGCACCGGGCTGTACACCTACGATTACCTGCGCGCGCTGCCCGCCTGAGGGCGACGGCGAGCTTAGGGTTGCCTCGCCCGGAGCCGCCCGGCTTGCTCTGCCTTCCGATGAGCCAGTCCAGCTTCCCTCCCCGCACGACCACGGCCGAGATCGAGCTCGGCCGGACCCTGCAGCCCAAGTTCGGGCCCGATGGTCTGATCCCCTGCATCACCCAGGACGCGCAGACCGGCGAGGTGCTGATGTTCGCCTTTATGAACGCGGAGTCGCTCGCCCACACGCTGCGGACCCGCAAGGCGACCTACTGGAGCCGCTCGCGCCAGAAGCTCTGGGTGAAAGGCGAGGAGTCGGGCAACACCCAGGAGGTCCGCGAACTGCGCACCGACTGCGACCAGGACGTACTGCTGCTGAAGGTCGAGCAGCGCGGCGCCGCCAACGCCAGCTGCCACAATGGCTACCGTTCCTGCTTCTACCGCCGGCTCGAGGACCTCGAAGCCGCCGCGGCGGGCACGCCGAGGCTCGCGTTCACCGGGGAGCGGCTGTTCGATCCGGCGCTCGTCTACAAGCGCGCCTGAAGCCGCGATGAGCCCCCTGGAAACAGCGTTCGACCCGGAGCGTTTCCGGCGCGAGGGGCACGCGGTGGTGGACCTGCTGGCCGGCCTGCTGGCGGACGCGCAGGCGCGGCGGGGGCCCGTCTTACCTCCGATGGATCCCGCGGGCGAACTGGCGCACTGGCGGCGCAAGATGTCCGAACCGCCCGGCGCGCTGGTGGATTTCCTGCGGGAATTCGCCGGGCGCTCGATCCAACTTCATCACCCGTGCTACGTGGGCCACCAGGTGTGCGCGCCGGCCCCGGAGGCCGCGCTGGCCGGGCTCGCCAGCGAGCTCCTCAACAACGCGATGGGGGTCTACGAGATGGGCCCCGCCGCCAACGCCCTCGAGCGCTGGGTGGTCGAGGCCACCGCCGGGCTGCTTAGCTGGCCCGCCGGCGCCGGCTTCCTCACCTCGGGCGGCACCCTCGCGAACCTGACCGCCCTGCTCGCCGCGCGCAACCGGCGACTCGGGCCCTCCGTCCTTGAGCGCGGCACGGTCCCCGACTGGGCCGTGATCGCGTCGGAGGAAAGCCATTACTGCACGGCCCGCGCGGTACAGGTGATGGGCGGCGGGCGCGAGGGGCTCATCACCGTGCCCACCGACGCGCGCTTCAAGCTGCGGCCGGAACTGCTCCCCGCCGCCCTCGCCGAGGCGCGCCGGCGCGGTCGCCGCCCCTTCGCGTTGGTGGCCTCCGCCTGCTCCACCTCGACCGGCAGCTACGACGACATCGAGTCGATCGCCGACTTTTGCGCGCAGCACGGGCTCTGGCTGCACGTGGACGGCGCCCACGGGGCAGCCGCGGCCTTCTGCCCAGAGCTGCGCGACCGACTCACGGGGATCGAGCGCGCTGACTCCGCGGTGGTTGACTTCCACAAGCTGCTGCTCACCCCAGCGCTCGCGACTGCCGTGCTGTTCCGCCAGTCGGGCGACGCGTGGGCCGCCTTCAACCAAGAGGCGCAGTACCTATTCGACCCCAGCGCGGAGGAGCCCTGGTGGGACAGCGGCCGGCGCACGTTCGAGTGCACCAAGCTGAGTATGAGCCTGCGGATCGCGGCGCTCTGGCGCGGGGGAAATCCGGAGCTGTTCGCGGAGCACGTCCGCCGGGCCCACCGGCTCGCCCGCGACTTCGCCGCCCTCATCCGCGAGCGGCCCGGCTTCGAGGTCGCGGTGGAGCCCGAGTCCAACATCGTGTGCTTCCGGCGCACGCCCCCTGGCACCGCCCCCGCGGCCGTGGATGCCCTGAATGAGCGGGCCCGCGCGCGGATCCTCGCGGACGGGAGCCACTACCTGGTGCAGACGACGCTCCGCGGCCGCCGCTGGCTGCGCACGGCGCTGATGAATCCCCAGACCACCCTCGCGGACCTTACGGCCCTCCTGGACGCCGTCGAACGGGAGCCACTCGCCTAGCCCCGCGCCCCGCGGGCGAGCCCGCGCTCGCTGGCCCGGGCGAACTCCAACATCCGCCGGAACTCCTCCGAGCCGGCATCGGGATCCGCCGCAAGCCGCTCCAGCGCCTGCGTGCGGTTGAGGCCCTCGCGGTAGAGGAACCGGTGGATCCGCTTCACGCGCTCCAGTTGCTCCGCAGAGAAGCCGCGCCGCTCCAGCCCCACTCGGTTTACTGCCCGCACCTCGGCCGGGGTGCCGTCGGCAAGGCAGTAGGGCGGTAGGTCGTGGACCAGCTTAGCCGTGGCCGAGAGCATCGCGTGCGCGCCGAGGCGGCAGAACTGGTGCACCCCGCCGTAGCCGCCCACGACCACGTGATCCTCCACCACCACATGTCCGGCGAGGACCGCCCCATTGCTCATCACGATATGGTTTCCCAGCACGCAGTCGTGGGCCACGTGGCAAGCGGCCAGCAGCACGTTGTCCGAGCCAACTCGGGTCAGGTCCCCATCCCGCGTGGCGGCGTGAAGGGTCACGTATTCGCGGAATACATTGCGATCTCCGACGCGCAGTCCGGGCTTCCCGCCGGCAAACTTCAGGTCCTGCGTACGCCCGCCGAGGCAAGCGTAGGGGAAAACCTCGCACGCAGCGCCGAGCCACGTGTCGCCCTCAACCGAGGCGTGGTGATGCAGGCGAGTACGATCTCCGAGTACCACCTCCAGACCGACGTAGGCGTAAGCACCGATCTCGACATCCACGCCGAGGCGGGCGCCCGGCTCGATGATGGCCGTGGGATGAATCCGGACGGCCATCCTACTCTTCCCCCTCCTCGACCACCGCAAACATCAGCTCCGCGGAGGAAACCACTTGGCCGCCGACCGTGCAGTTGCACTCCGCCGCGGCGAGCTTGTCGCCCCGAACCTTCGTGATCTTGGCGTTGATGATGATCTGGTCCCCGGGGCGCACCGGCCGGCGGAACTTCACCTTGTCCGCGCTCATGAAGAACGCCGTCTTCCCGCTGTTGCCCGTGCGCCGGAGCATGACGATGCCAGCGGCCTGCGCCATCGCTTCGAGCTGTAGGACCCCGGGCATCACCGGATTAGCCGGAAAGTGCCCCGTGAAGTAGGGCTCGTTGATCGTCACGTTCTTAATCGCGACCAGCTCGTCGTTGCCGATGAACTCCAATACCCGATCGATCATTACAAACGGATAGCGGTGGGGAATCGTGTCTAGGATGCGCCGAATATCGAGGGAGGTCTCTGTCGCCAGCACCGTCGTCGGACGCGCCTTGCGTTTGGGCGTCTTGCGGCGCTCCTCCAGCTTCGCGGCGAGCGCCTTGGTCAGCTCGGCGTTGATCGCGTGGCCCGGGCGGGTCGCGACAATGTGAGCCTTGAGCGGCAGCCCGAGCAGCGAGAGGTCCCCGATGATGTCGAGGATCTTGTGCCGTACGAATTCGTCCGCGAAGCGCAGCGGCTCCTTCGAGATAATCTTGTCACCCCGGATCACCACCGCGCAGTCGAGGGAACCGCCCTTGATCTTGCCCAGCTTCAGCAGCGACTCGATGTCCTCGTAAACCGTGAAGGTGCGCGCCGCCGCCACCTGGGTCATGAAGACATCCGGGTCGATCGTCAGCGACAGGTGCTGGGTGTGGATGCCGCGGTCGTCGGCGGAGGTGCAGGAAACCTTAAACTGGTCGCAAGGCAGCGCGATAATCGAGGAGTTACCGCGGGTGACCGACACCGGCGCGTCGAGCTCGAAGTACTCGCGATCTGCCTCCTGCTCCACCGGCTCGCCCTGCAGGATAAGATTCACAAACGGCCGGGCCGAGCCGTCGAGGATGGGTGGCTCGGAGGCGTTCATCTCAATCACCGCGTTGTCGATGCCGCAGCCCGCCAGCGCACTGAGGACGTGTTCCACGGTGTGGATTTTGGCGTGACCGGACTGAATGGTGGTAGCGCGGACGAGATCCGTGACGAGATCGACTCGCGGCCGCAGCTCGGGATTGCCGCTTAGGTCTACGCGGCGGAAAACGATGCCGGAGCCCGCCGGCGCCGGCCGGAGAGTGAGGGTCACATTCTCCCCCGTGTGGAGCGCATTGCCCTGGATGGAGACCTCCCGCGCGAGGGTGCGTTGCTTCATGACTGAGCCGCCAGCTTCCGGTCAGCAGCCCGAGCAGCGCAAGCGCGGAGATGCGCCGCCCGCGGCCTTGACAGCGGCGAAGCGCCCACCCCACCCTCGTTCCCTTTAACCCGTTTCCCCCGTCCGCGAGACTCTACCGCCATGCCCGCAGCCAACGACATCCGCAAAGGCCAAGTCATCAAGTTCAACGGCGAGCCCCACCTCGTCATGGAGACCCAGCACCGTACGCCCGGCAATCTGCGCGCGTTCGTGCAGATCAAGATGCGGAACCTAAGGTACGGCAAGGCGTTGGACCAGCGTTTCGCCTCCACAGACACCATCGAGGTGCTACCCACGGATCGGAAGACGCTGGAATTTAGCTACGCCGACCGCGGCACTTATGCGTTCATGGACAATGACACGTTCGAGCAGATCGAGCTCACGGAGACCCAGCTCGGGGACGTGAAGAATTACCTCGCCGCCGGCGGCAAGGTGGACGTGCTTTTCGTGGATGAGCGGCCGCTTTCGGTCGACGTGCCTGCCGCAGTGGCCCTAAAGGTTATCGAGTCGGCAGACGGCGTGAAGGGCGACACCGCGAGCAACGTGCAGAAGCCCGCCAAGCTCGAGACCGGGCTGGTCGTCCAGGTCCCCCTCTTCATCAAGGAAGGCGAAGTGATCCGGGTCAGCACGGTCGACGGCAGCTACCTCGGCCGCGTCTGAGGCCGCCCGCGCGGCCCGGGCGCCGGGGGGTTCAGACCGCCCGCGCCCAGAGCACCTTCAGGTACCGGCTTTCTAGGCAGTTGGAGTACACCGGGTGATCCGGACCCGCCCCGGTCCGGTCCAGGAACTGCAAGCGCCGGTCCTGCCGGTGGGCGGCCTTGATCACGTGTGCCTCGAAGTCCTCGAGCGACAGCAGGCCGGAGCAGGAGCAGGTCACAAAGATGCCGCCGGGGCGGACCAGCGACAGGGCGAGCAGGTTGAGGTCCTCGTATTTCTGTCGCCCCTCCCAGTTACCGTGGTCCTCGCGGGTGAAGATGAACTTGGGCGGATCGAGCACCACCACGTCCCACTTTTCCCCGTTGGCCTGCATCTGCCGGGCGTAGGCAAAGGCGTCCGCGTGGACGAGCTTGAGCCGGGCCTGGTTGAGGTTCGCATTGCGGCGGGCCTGGGCGATCGCCACCTCGTCGAGGTCGACGCTGGTCACCTCGTCGGCCCCGCCGGTGAGCTTGGCGTTGAGGGAGAAGCCGCCGGTGTAGCAGCAAAGGTCGAGGACGCGGGCACCGGAGGTGAACCGGGCGAGGGCGCGCCGATTGTCCCGCTGGTCGCAGAAAAAGCCGGTCTTGTGCCCGCCGGCGAAATCCACCTCGTACCGCAGGCCGTGCTCGCGGATGCGGACGGCCGCCGGGGCGGCGGCGTTGGTTTCCTTGAACAGGGAGGGCTTGATCCCCTCCAGGCTCCCGAGGTCGTGATCCACGTGGACCCGGGCGTGACGGGTGCCGGCCAGCTCGTGCAGGAGCGGCAGCCAGGCCGGCAGGCGCTGGGCGATGCCCAGACTGTAAACCTCGCAGAGCAGCGTGTCCCCATAGCGGTCAACCGTGAGCCCGCTCAGGCCATCGCCGTCCGAGTTGATGAGGCGGTAGGCCTCCGTGGCCTCGTCGAGCTTGAACAGGGTGCGGCGCAGTTCCACAGCGCGGCGGAGGGCACCTTCGAAGTAACCCTCGTTCACCGGCTCCGGGGAATGGCAGACTACGCGGAGGGGAATCTTGGCGCGGGGGTTGTAGAGCCCGGCGCCGGCGGGCCGGCCCTGCTTGTCGAATACGTTGACGAGGTCGCCAGGGCGGGCGTCCGGTGAAACTTGGCCCAGCAACCGCGGGAAGATCGCCGGCTGGAAGGTGAAATACTTCAACTGGGCCCAGGGACGGGGCCAACTGGATCGATCGACGGGCGGCGACGGAGCGGCGGGCGGCTTTTCCACCCAATGAGTGAGGGCGAGGTGGCCCGGGGCGCCAAACAAAAAGCCGCGCCTCGCGGCCCGGCTCGACGCGGATCTCAGGCCCGCAGGGACCTTAGGCGACGCGCTCGACGATCAGCGGCGGCGGAGTGGGCCGCTTGGGCGCAAGGCGGTACGCGTTCTTAAAGTACTCCAGCGCCTGCTCGAGCTTCGACTCGTCGTTGTAGTGGATCATCATCAGCGGCTCGCCCTGCTTGACCTGCGTGCCGACCTTCTTGACCTCGGAGACGCCCACCGAGTGGTCTAGCTTCGGGTGGTGCTCGTCGCGGCCCGCGCCGAGCAGGTGCACCCCGCGGGCGATCATCGCCGCGTTGATGGTATGGACGTACCCGCGCTTGGGGGCGGGAAGCTTCCGGATGTGGCGTGCCGCCGGGAACTTCTCGGGGTGATCGATATAGGCGGTGTCGCCGCCCTGCGCCTTGACCAGCTCCTTAAGTTTCTCGAGGGCAGAGCCATCCGTTAGGTGACGCTGCACCGTTTGCTTGGCCGAAAGCGTGGAGCCAGCGACGCCGGCGAGCCGCACGATCTCCATCCCGAGCTTCAGAACGAGCTCCTTCATGTCCTCCGGGCCCTGGCCCTTGAGGAGCTGAATCGCTTCCTTGACCTCCAGCGAGGTGCCGACGGTGTCGCCGAGCGGCTGATTCATGTCCGTCACCAAAGCAACGCAGCGCCGCTTCATCGAGCGACCGACGCGGGTCATCGAGCGGGCCAACTGTTTGGCCTGCTCCAAGTCCTTGATAAATGAGCCGTTGCCCCACTTCACGTCGATCACCAGCCCCTCGGAGCCCTCGGCGAGCTTTTTAGACAGGACGCTACCAGTAATGAGGGGCAGGCTGGGGATGGTTCCGGTCTCCTTGCGCAGCTCGTAAAATTTGGCGTCGGCCGGGGCGAGGTCCTCGGTCTGCGCGATGATGGCCCCGCCAATGCGGCCGAGTTGGGCGACGAACTGCTCGGCGGACTGCTGGCCCTTGAAGCCGGGGATCGAGGCCAGTTTGTCCAGCGTATTGATCACATAATCGTGCTCGACGCCGCACATCATCGGCACGAGCACGCCGGAAGCCATCGCCAGGGGCACCAGCACTAGGGAAGTCTTGTCGCCGACCCCGCCAGTGGAGTACTTGTCGATCTTAGGCTTGGCGATGTGGGAGAGATCGATCACCTCGCCGGAGAGCATCATCTCCTCGGTCAGGTCGGCGGTCTCCTGGGCGGACATCCCGGAGAAGTAGATGGCCATCGCGAGCGCGGCTAGCTGGTGCTGGGGCATCTCTCCATCCAGCGTACTGTCGATAATGTAACGGATCTCCTCCTGCGTGAATTCACCCCCGTCGCGTTTCTTCTCGATCAGGAAATTGAACGACGGCTTGACGAAGCGGCGGGTGGGAATGTTGCGTTTGCTGCTCATGAAGGAAAGACGGGGCGCGCCACGTGATTAAGAACAACCGCCGGCGGCGGAAAATCGTTTGAGGCAAGCAGCTTAAGCCCAAAAGTCGAGCCAAAACTCCCGCGGATAAACCCAACCGCACCGCCTTCGCCATCGGCCCGCACCCGGCCGGCATCCACGGATTTGCACTTGCCTCGGGCGGCCTCGCGCGGCCCTCTGAGGGACCCTCCCGTCCCGGTCTTCCTGCCCGCGGCGGGCGCATTGCTTCCCACCCAAGTCAGCCACCGATGAACCCACGTAACTTGTCCCTCCGGGCCCCCATGGCCCGTACCTACCGTCTGGCCTGCCTACTGGCCGCGCTCGCCGCCGGCACCGCCCTCACCCTCCCCGCCCCCGCTCTGGCCGCCGAGCGCGCGGCCGGCGCAGGCGTCGTGAGCGGCATCGTCACCAACAAGGCCACCGGCAACGGTCTGATCGGCGCCCGTGCCGAGATCCCCGCCCTCAACCTCTCCGCCCTCGTCGACCAGACCGGCCGCTACCTGATCAGCGGCGTTCCCGCTGGCACCCACGAGTTGGTCGTGTCCTACATCGGCCTCGACTCGCAGCGGGTCTCCCTGACCGTCGGCGCGGGCCAGACCGCGGTGCGGGACTTCGAACTGACCAGCACGGTGCTGATGCTCGACACCTTCAAGGTCACCTCCGAAAAGGCCGGCCTGTCCTCCGCGCTCACCCAGCAGCGCAACGCGGACAACCTTAAAAACGTGGCGTCGATGGACGCGCTCGTCGACCTGCCCAACATGAACGCCACCGAGTTGGCAATCCGCCTTCCCGGCGTGGCTTTCGGTAACCCGGGCGACGAGGTAGTCGAGGTCATCAGCGTGCGCGGGATGGGCGCCGGGATGAGCTCCATCACCATCGACGGCGGCGGCATGTCCTCCTTCAGTGCCCAGAACCGCAATACCCGCATGACCGCCTTCACCGGCGCGATGTTCGAGTCCCTTGAAGTGGTCAAGGGCCAGACGCCTGACAAGCCGGTCGACTCCCTCGGCGGCGGCGTGAACTTCAAGACCCGCTCCCCCCTTTCGATGCGCGAAAAGCGGCGCGTGACGCTGAACTTCACCGCCCGGATGGCGCCCTGGTTTACCGAGCAAGTGCCGCTCCGCGAGCAGCGCCGAACCCACGCGCTAATGAACGCCTCTTACATCGAGAAGTTCGCCGTCTTCGGCAGCAAGACCGAGAACCTGGCCGTGTCGGTCAACGCCTTCTACTCCGAGAATGCCTTCGGCTTCTTCCGGACCCAGCGTGACTACCAGCAGACCAACGTGCAGCCGGCCTTCGTCTGGGATTACCGCACGACCGACAATTACAACAACCGCAAGCAGCGCAGCTTGAACACGAAGTGGGACTATCGCTTCGACCAGAACAACCTGATCAAGCTGAACCTGATCTACAACGACGCGCCGGAGCCGATGCGTCGCCAGTACCAGACGCGCGCCTACGCCGGCAGCCAGACCGCGGTGCCGAACGCGACCACCACGGGCGTCGTCCCCGGCTGGACGGACCGCATCACCACCGTGCGCGCCGTGCCGACCGCCGCCACCGCCACCTCCGGTACGACGGCACCCGCCCTGATCGACGTGACCTCCACGCTGATCAACCGCGACCAGCGCCTGCGGCATATGGACCTCGCGGGTGAGCACATCCTCGGCCGCCTCGACATTGAGTGGGCCGGCCTCTGGAGCCGCACCCGCTACCGCACCCTCGGTGCCGAGGCCGGGCTGGTGAACCGCATCGGCAACGTGCCCTTCACCGGACCCGACGGCACCCCGGGCAACGCCACCAACAACGTGCGGGGCCCGAACGGCGAGACTGGCGTGGGCTGGATCCTCGATCGCACCCAGAGCGACCTGTACCCCCGCTTCATCCAGAACGGCGGCCTCGATTTCACCAACCCCGCCAATTACCGGCCCGCGGTCAACGGCCTGTCCTCGAACTCCGGCAACCTCGACATCGACCTGATCAAGGAGGCCCGCGCCCACTTCAAGTACAAGCTGCCCTTCGAGGCCTTCTCAGCCTTCCTCAAGACCGGCGGCCAGGTTCGTGACCATACGGTCGAGCTCGAGCGCCGCGGCCGCCGCTGGAACTACCTCGGCACCAACGCGCTGCCCACCGACCCCTCGATCCTGCTCTGGGACAAGGTCAAGACCGGCCGCAACATCCCGGTCTGGGACGCCGCGCCCTTCATCCAGAACGGCCAGCCCACCAACCCGGCCCTGTGGCGCGAGGACATCTACTTCCGCGAGCAGAACCGCCTCGCCAACTCGAACAAGGTCAATGAGGTCATCACCGGCTACTACCTAATGACTCAGGGTCGCATCGGTCGCACCGGCTTCCTCGCCGGCGTGCGCCGCGAGGTGACCGAGACCGAAGGTCTCTCCCGCATCCGCGCCCGCGTCCTCAGCAACGCCGCGCAGCAGGCGGCCGACCCGATCGGCTCCGCGCAGCGCGACTACGAGGACGCCTACCTCAACGAGGGGAAATACGGCCAGAACTTTCCCAGCATTCACCTGTGGCGCGACCTCACCGCCAACCTGAAGCTCCGCGGCGCTTGGACGACCGGCTTCGGCCGGCCCTCGCTCGCCAACGCCCTGCCCAACTTCTCGTTCAACGACACCAACCAGACAGTGTCCATCGGCAACCCTGCCCTGCTGCCGCAACAAGCAAAGAACTGGGACTTCAGCCTCGAGTACTACTTCGAGCCCGCCGGCAGCTTCTCCGTGGGGTGGTTTCACAAGACCATCAGCGACTTCATCATTGGCGCGCGGGAGACCGGCATCGTCGGCAACGGCAATGACAACGGCTTCGAGGGCCAGTTCGAGGGCTATAAGATCCTCCAGTCGGTCAACGCCGGCACCGCCATCGCCCAGGGCTGGGAGTTCGCCTACCAGCAGCAGTTCCGCTTCCTGCCCGGCCTGCTCCGCACCCTCCGCTTGAACGCGAATATGACGCTGATCAACGCCCACGGCGACTTCGGCGGCACCACGTACCTGTCGAACGGCCAGATCAACGGCTTCATCCCGCGCACGGGCAATGTCTCCGTCTCGTGGGATTACCGGAAGTTCGGCCTCTCCGTCAGCTACAACTACACGAGCGAGAGCATCCGCAACTCATTCAACGTCACAGCCCCCTCCCGCAACCAATACCTGAAGGCGCGCGAGCTCGTGAACCTGAACCTGCGCTACCAGCTCCGCTCCAACCTCACTGCGACCTTCGGCGTCGCCAACCTGTTCAATGAGCCGCAGATCTACTATCGCGGCATCCCGGACCAGTTGGAGACGTTCTTGGTGCAGGGCACTACCATCACGGCTGGCATCGAGGGTCGTTTCTGAACCTGCCTCCCCCTCCCATGAAAAAACTGCTCCTCCTCCTAGCCGCGGGCGTGCTCCTCCAAGGGGCCGCCTTCGCCGCCGATCCCGAAAAGAAGGCCGCCAAGAAGGGTGCTGCCCCCGCGGCCAAGGCCACCGCGCCCACGACCGTGATCCACGTGGTCACGGTCTCGTGGAAAGCCGGCACCACTCCGGAACAGATCAAGGCTGCCTTGGACGGCGCGCACCAGCTGCCCGCCGCCTACAAGGGCATTACGCGCGTCTGGACCAAGACCATCAAGGCGCAGGGCGAACGCACCCACGCCATCGTGATGGAATTCGCCAGCGAGCAGGCCCTTAAGGACTACGCGAACAGCGAGGCTCAGAAGGAGTGGTACAAGGCCTACCTGCCCATCCGCGAGCGCAGCACGACGTTCGACATCACCAACTGAGCCGCGCCCGTTCCGGGTGACTGGTCCGCCAAGGCGCCCCCCGGGGCGCCTTTTTTCCGCCCCCGTTCCTCACCCCGGTCTGCCTCCAGTGTGCCGACAGTGTGCCGACAATCCTGCTCCTATCCTGCCGATAAGCCGGAAGAGGCTGCCGCGCCGGCTTTGACCTCGTGCTCCGGCCCCCCAAAACTCGCCGGATGAACCTCCGCTCGGCGCTGGCACTCCCGCTCTTCCTCCTCGCGACCTTCCTCGCCGGCGGGATCGGTTCCTGGGCCACGTTCGAGAACGTGCGCTCGTGGTACCCCACGCTGATCAAACCCGCGTGGAATCCGCCCGCCTGGATCTTCGGCCCGGTCTGGACCACCCTCTACGTCCTGATGTCGATCGCGGTGTGGCGCGTCTGGCGGCGGCGGGAAGGTGCGGCGGCGCTCCGGGTCGCGCTGGCCTACGGCGGCCATCTGTTCCTGAACGCCCTGTGGTCCGTGCTGTTCTTCGGCCTGCGGAGCCCCGCGCTCGCGCTGGTGGAGATCCTCGTGCTCTGGGGCGTGCTCGCCGCCTTCCAGCGGCTCCTGTGGCGGGAGGATCGCCTCGCCGCGGCGCTCTGGGCGCCCTACCTGCTCTGGGTCAGCTTCGCCACCGTGTTGAACGCCACGCTCTGGTGGCTCAACCGGGGCTGAGCCGGCGGAAAAAGGATTGCGGCGCGCGGCCGAAGCTTTCCATTCACCACCCTCCGGAACAACCTTCCGTCCCTCTCCCCGGCCCCGTCGTAACGGTTGGCGCCCACGCCCCCACTTCTCCCCATGGTCCTTCCGCGCGCCGTGCTCCGCCGCCTGCTCTTCCTCGCTGGCCTAAGCCTCGCGCCCCTAGCCTCCCGCGGCGCCGATTACCAACTGGGCGATGTGGCGCGGGAGGATATCGTCGCGCCGGTCGCGTTCCAGGTGATCAACCCTGAGGCCACGGCCGCCTTGCGTGAACGCGTTGCCCGGGAGGTCCTGTTCGTGCTCCGCCACACCCCGCAGGTCGGCGCGGAGGTAGAACTAGAAATCCGCACCCGGGTGGAGTCCGCCCGCACCCGCTTCCGGGCACTCCTGACCGCCGCGCTTGGAGGCAGCACGCCACGCGCCGCCGACCTAGGCACCATGCCCTACGCCCGGGTTCTCAGCCAATTGGCCCGTGGAGAGGGCCGCGGGCTGCCGCTAGAGGCGCTGGCCCCCCGCTGGATTAGCGCGGAACCAGATACCACCCTGCTGACGGAGTGGCTGCGACCGCTGCGCGACGTGATGGCGCGGCCCGTTTTGGCGTCACGGGGGGACGATGGCTTGCCGACCGGTCAAGCGGTGCAGCTAGTGACGGTCCCGAGCCTCGACCAAGCCCCGTCCGCCGCCGACTTGGACAAAGCAGGCCCCTCCGTGCCCGCTTCCAATTTGTTTGGTGTGAGCCGGGCGCGACGGTTGATCGAGGGTTACTTCCCAGCGGACCAGATCGAGGTGGGGCGCTTCATCGCGTCCTACGTGCGACCCAACGCGGTGCCCGACAAGGAGGCCACCGCGTCGCTGCGCGCCCGCCGGATCGAGGGCGTCACCGCAAATGATTCCTTTGCGGCGGGCCAAGTAGTGGTGCGCCAAGGCCAGCGGATCGACCGCGCCGCGCTGGCGGCGCTCGCCGCCATGCGGGAGAAGAGCGTGATCAGCACCCTGCAGACTAAGCTGGCGGCCGAGCAGTCGGTGGCCGGCCGGATCTCGCAGCAGACCTTCTGGATCGCTGGGGGCTTGGCAGTCGTCGGCTTGATCCTCGCGGCCATCCTCTGGCGTCTGCGCGCGCGGCCCTCGGCCGCCTTGATGACCACAGCCAGGGCCGGCCTTGCGAGGGGCGACGATGCTGTCTGGCGAGACCGGGCGCTGATCGCGGAGGGCAAAGCCGAGCGGGCGCAGCAGGCCATCCGCTCAGGCGTGATGGGCTGGATGCGGGAGCGGATTTTCCAGAACTTGTTTCGCCAGCGGGAACGGTTGCTCACTGCGCAAGAGAGGGCGGAGCAGGAGATGCGGGAAATTGAGCAGCGGCTCGGGCAACTGCAGGCCCCCCTGCAGGACCGGATCTGCGCCTACGAACGGCGGATCGAAGAATTGGAGCGCGAGCTGGCGGATAAGGGTGAGGAGAACCGCCAACTCATCGGCGCCCGGATCGATGTCGCCCGCCAGCAACTCCGAATGGAGCGCGAGCGAGGCGGCTTCGGCACGAACTGATCCACAGGCCCGCGGCGCGCGAAGTGTCGCGGGGCTTAGGTCCGGACCGACGAGGAATTGCGGCGGCCGGCTTCCTCAACCTGCAACGCCTCCTCGTAGCAAGTCACCGCCTCGTCGAAGCGCTTCAGTCGATTGCACGCTCCACCCTTGAGTAGGTAGGCGAGTGTAAGCGTGGGATTGAGCTCAATCGCACGATCGTAACACTGCACCGCCCCCTCGTCTTGCCGCAATCGCTCAAGGGCAGACCCCTTCTTGACCCAGGCCTCCGCGTGGTTGGGCTCCACCTTGAGAATCTCCTCCAGACAATTGAGGGCCTCCTGCGCCTTGTTCGCCTTGAGCAACCCCTGGGCTTTCGCCAACAGCACCCCGACCCACGTGGACTGGTCCGAAGCGCGCCCAGCGGCGGCTGGATCGGTGACCGGGTTCGTGGTGCTTGACCCCGGACCCGAGGCAACCGTCGGGGCGGCGGCCTGCTCCAGCGCGTTGATGCGGCGCTCAATCCGGTCGACCGTCGAGAGTAGCCGCTGGTTGGAGGAATTGACGACCTGCTCGGCCGGGCTCGACTCCATTCCCGGGGCGAGCAGTCCGGTGGGCTTCGGGGCGAGCAACTGGGCGCGGGCTAGGGCTGAATCATGGAGGCGATTGATAGCCCGCAGCTGCAGCCAAGGGGAGACGAGCACGACCAGCAGCCCGGCGGCCGCGATGCCACCGACCAACCAAACGAGGGTTCGGTAATTGCGCTCCATCTCCAGCCGTTCGCGCTCCCGATCGGCCTGGATGCGCTGGAGCTCCGCTCGCTGGGCCGCGCGCTCCGCCTCCATCCCGGAACGTAGGCCCTCCAGCTTCGCGTTGAGCGCCTCGGATTCCTGCCGGTATTTCGTCTCCGCCTCGAACCGCGCATTGACCGCCGCGAGCTGGGCGGCGTGCAGCTGCTCCCGCGCGAGCAAGAGCGATTTAAGGAGGTCCGCCGCGGAAATCTCCTCCTGGCCAGCAGGACGGATCGGCGCGGGATCGGCGGCGTGACCCGCGAGGCCGATAATCGCCAGCGCGAGCAGGAAGCGGAACCGGCGGGGCGAGGGCGCGGGGCAAAGGAGCTTCATCGCGGGCGGAGGAACGTGCGGTCCGCGAAAGGGCGTGTCAAGGGGCGCTCCCGGGAGCGGCCGCGGTGCGCGCCGCGGGCCCGACATCCTCAGGCCGCAGGGGGCGGGCGGAGACGGGGGCTGAGCTAACCTCGTCCGCGCCCGCGTCCGGGCGGTCGCCGCGGGGCTGACCGTCGAGATCGACCTCCGCGAAGGGGAATCCGCGGGCGCCGGCGTCGAGGAGCGGACTGTTGGAACTGGGGCGCTGCAGCCCGTCGTCAGCCGGCTGTAACCGGAGATTGCCGCGGGTATATCCCTCGGGCGGCATCTGCCCGGCGTTCACGCGGGGCGCCAGAAAGTTACCCTTCCACACTCCGCCGTCGTAGGGGCCATCGATCCGGGCGACGATGTTACCGCCCTGAAACGCGTTGTGCGCGACCGTGATGTTGCGGGCGCCGAGGCGCTCGCCGGCGGCGCGGGCGAGCTGCAGGTGCATGCGATTGTCGACAAAGGTGTTGAAGACGATCGCGCAGTCGTCGGGCCGGTCTAGCGCGGCGGCGGGCGAGCCCGGGCCGGCGGTCTCAACGGTGCCGTTGCCGAGGGAGATCCCGGCGTGATTGGACTCGAAGTAATTACCGTGGACGCGGTGGCGGTCACCGAGGATTCGGAGCCCCTCTGTGCCCCGGAGGAAGTTGCCGTAGAACTCCACGTCGTTGCCGTGGCGAAGGTCGACCTGGGCGGAGGGGCTCTCGCCAAAGGAGTTGTGCCGATAGACGTTGCCCGAGGAGCGGTTGGAAACAAGTCGGGTCTCGCCGCGGGCCCGGAGGAATAGGTTGTGCTCGACCAGCGCGCGGCCGACCGAGAGACCAGTTGCGCTCAGCCCGACCCGCAGCATCTCGGAGGGTCGGCCCAGCGGGCCGCCGAAATCGCGAAAGAGGTTGTGGTGGATCCAAGTCCGACGCGCGATCTGCGGTCCGACGCCGGCCACCGCGAGCATCGCCCCGGCGGTGGTCTTGTCCGCAAACTCGTTGTGGTCCACTTCGACGTCGTCACCGGAGATGGAGAGCATCACCCCATCGCCCTGGCAGCGGAACTGGTTCCGCGTGATCCGGATGTGTCGGGCGCCCGCCGCGACGCTGAAGCGGCCGGCGGCGTGCGTGAGGCTTAAGCCTCGAATCACCACATGCTCGGCCGATTCACCGATGACGATACCGTGGGTCCCGGTCAGCTCCGCACCACCGATGTTCTCCGCCTCGATCACCAGGGGGCGCTCCGCGGTGCCGCCAGAGCGCACGGAAAGCACGGCATTGAGCTGGTAAACGCCATCGCGAAGCTGGATGTGGTCGCCGGGGCCCGCCCGGCGGAGCGCCCCGCGAAGGGCGGCAGGTGAATCGACCCGATGACGATTCTCGGCAGCACCGAGGACGCCAGGCAGGAGGAGGGCAAGGAGAAGACACGTCGGGAGTTTTCCCATAGGCGGGGCCCCGGCGGAAGGGAGAGCGCGGAACGCGCCTTGCGGCCCCGCCGAGAGGCCGAGAAAAGCCCCCCTTCGCCCACCTTGTCAACGCGGTCACGCCGCGGGTAATCGGCTTGAGCCGGCTGGGCCTTCCGACGTTGCTTCCGCCAGCAAGCTGCAAACCACCCCCGAATCATGCCTTCTCATCGTCCGCACCCCGCCCTGCGTTCCCCCTTCCGTCGAGTGGTTCCGTGCCTCGCCAGCTTACTCCTCACCTTAGTGACGGCGGCGGGCGCCCTCGCGCAGGCCGTACCGGGATCCATCGAGGGGCGTGTCGTGAACGCCCGTACCGGAGAGTTCCTGGAGGGTGCGCGCGTGAGACTAGGTACTGCCGGAGTGGAGGCGTTTTCTGATTCAGGCGGCTTTTATCGGTTGGCTCCCGTGACGGCGGGAGCAGCGCAGGTATCCGTCTTCTATACCGGTCTACCGACGGTTACCCTCCAAGTCCAGGTAAGCGCGGGCGAATCCGCGCGGCTCGACGTCTCCCTCGGGGGCAGCGCGGTGCAATTGGACGCGTTCCGAGTGGCGACCAGTCGGGAGATAGACGCCTCGGCGCTCGCCATCAACGAGCAGCGCTTCGCTTCGAAAATCAAGAATGTGCTTTCGACCGAGGAGTTCGGGAACGTCGCCGAGGGCAACGTCGCTGAGTTCCTGAAGTTCCTGCCCGGGGTGACCATCGATTACACCGGGGGTAACGCCCGCGAGATCTCCATCAACGGCGTGCCCGCGGACAACGTGCCCGTGACGCTCGACGGCTTCAGCATCGCCTCGGCGCCCGGCGCGACCACGGGCCGCAGCGTCCAGTCGGACATGATCTCGATCAACAACCTCTCCCGAATCGAGATCTCCTACTCCCCCACCCCGGAGTCGCAGGGCTCGGCCCTCGCCGGCTCGGTGAATATGGTGCCCCGCAGCGCATTTGAACGCGCCCGGCCGGTGCTGAACGCGAGCGTTTATGTGATCCTCCGGGACAACGCCCGTGACTTCCACAAGGTGCCCGGGCCCAAGCCCAGCCCCACGCGGAATGTGCATCCGGGCTTCGATTTCTCGTACGTGGCGCCCGTCAATTCCCGCTTCGGCTACACCCTCTCCGCGGGCACCTCGACCAACTACTCGCCCCAGGATAACTCGACGATGACCTGGCGCGGCGTCCAGTCCGCCACCAATGGGACGACCTTCCCGCACACCACAGCCGGCAACCCTTACCTATCGCAGTACCTGATCCAGGACGCTCCGAAGGTCACCACCCGCCGCTCCGTCGGGATCAGCCTCGACTACAAATTCACCCCGCGGGACCGCGTCACCCTCGGCTTCCAGTACTCGTCCTTCGACGGGCAATACGTCGTGTCGAACGTGACTTTTAATGTCGGGGCGGTCGCCCCAGGGGCGTTCAGCGTGGACGCGGTGCGGGGCACGCCGGGGGCCGGGGTGCTGACCTCGGCACACCAGGAGCGGAACCGTTTCAACCGGACGCGGATGCCGACGATTGTCTGGCGCCACGACGGGCCGTTCTGGCGCGGCGACCTCGGCTTCGGCTACTCGCTGCAGGACGACGGCAACCCGGATCTCCGGCAGGGGTATTTCCGCAACGTGACCCTGCAGCGCTCAAACGTCACCATCGACTTCAGCCGAATCTTTTATCTGCGTCCCGGCGAGATCGCGGTACGCGACGGTGCGACCGGCCAGCCGGTGGACCCTTACGCGCTTGGCGCCTACGCGCTGGTCTCCACGACGACGCAGGATGACGTGAACATCGACCGCCAGCGCTCGGCCTATGGGAGCCTGCGGCGCGCGTTTGGCACGCGCCTGCCGTTCACCCTGAAGGCGGGCTTTGACCTGCGCCAGAGCATGCGGGACCTCCGCGGCGGCACGGGCACCTTCAACTACGTGGGCCGCGACGGCCGCGGCAGCACGGGCCCGGGCGGCGACGACTCGCCCCTGCCGTTCTTCGACCCGATCTACTCGCAGCGCATTTTGCCCTACGGCTTCCCGCGCCTCGAGACCCCCAGCAACCGCAAGGTGTACGAGAACTGGGTCGCCAATCCCGGCCAGTACACCCAGGTCGCCAACACTGTCTACCGCAACCAGGTCGCGGCCTCGCGGCGCTCCGAGGAGCTTATCTCCTCGCTCTACCTGCGCGGTGACCTCGGTCTGCTCCAGAACCGGCTCAAGCTGGTGGGCGGCGTGCGGGTGGAGCAGACCAACGTGACCGGCGAGGGGCCCCTGAGCGATCCGACCCTAAACTACCAGCGGGACCTCCGCGGCCAGATCCTGCGCGGCGCCAACGGCGCGCCACTGCTGATCGTGCCGACGACCAACGCCCTCGGCGTCTCCCAGTTGACCTACCTCGACCGCGCCGCGCGCACCGAGAAGGAGTACCTGCGGTATTTCCCCAGCTTCAACGCGAGCTACAACCTGCAGGAGCATCTGATCGCGCGCGCCTCGTATTACCACTCGGTCGGCCGGCCCAACTTCATCCAGTACTCGGGTGGATTCACCCTGCCCGACACCAGCAACCCACCGTCCGCCGGCAATCGGCTCACCCTGAACAACGCCGGGATCAAGGCGTGGAGCGCGCGCACCGTGAACATCCGCCTCGAGCGTTACTTCGAGGGTGTAGGCCAGATCTCGCTCGGGGCGTTCCGCCGCACCATCGACGACTTCTTCGGCGCGACCGTCTTCGCGCCAACGCCCGACTTCCTCGCCCTGTACGGCCTCGATCCCTCGGAGTATGGGCCGTACGACGTCGCGACCCAGTACAACGTGCCCGGCGTCGTGCGCACGGAGGGGCTCGACTTCAGCTACAAGCAGGCCCTCACGTTTTTGCCCCCGTGGGCGCGCGGGGTGCAGGTGTTCGTCAACGGCAGTGCGCAGCGCGTGCTCGGCGACGAGACGCTTTCCTTCCCCGGTTTCGTACCCCGCAGCGGCAGCTGGGGGGTGAGCCTCACCCGCCCGCGGTACAACGTGCGGGTGAACTGGAACTACCGCGGCCTTGCACGGAACAACCGCATGACCGGGGCGAGTATCGAGCCGGGTACCTTCAACTGGACCTCCAAGCGGCTCTACGTCGACGTGGTCGGCGAGGTCCTGCTGCGCGGACGGATCTCTCTCTTCTACAATTTCCGCAATGTCGGTGACGCGACCGAGGACGTTAAGATTTACGGGCCGAGCACGCCGTCCATGGCGCGATTCCGGCAGCGGATCGACTACGCGTCGCTCTGGACCGTCGGGCTCAAGGGCACCTTCTGAGCTGGCCGGCGCGCCGCCGCGACTTGCGCCCACGAGCCCGCGCGCGTAGGGACGCGCGTGCCTAATTCCGCCCTGCCCGCCCCGATCGCCGGCCTGCCCGGCCGCACCCCGGCCCTCGTCGACCAGCTTGAGCGCTGGGCCAACGTGAATTCCGGCTCCGGCCACCGCGCCGGGCTCGACCGGATGCGCACCGTCCTCCGGCAGGACTTCACCGCCGCGTTCCCGACCGCCGCCATCGATGAGCCGCCCTGCCCCGGCACCGCGGCGGCCCTGCGCCTGCGCCTTCGGCCGGAGGCACCTGTGCAAGTACTGCTGAGCGGTCACTTCGACACGGTCTACGAGGCCGACGACCCATTTCAGACCTGCACCCGTCTCGACGCCACGACGCTTCGCGGTCCCGGTGTGATCGACATGAAGGGCGGCCTGTTGGTGATACTCGCCGCGCTCTCCGCGCTCGAGGCGTCCGGCCCCGGCGAACGGCTCGGCTGGGAGGTGCTGCTCACCCCGGATGAGGAGACCGGTTCGCACGGCAGCCGGGCGCTGTTCACTGCGGCTGCCGCGCGGCACCACCTCGGTCTCGTCTTCGAACCCGCGCGTGTGAACGGGGACCTCGTGCGTTCGCGGAAGGGCACCGGCGGGATGATCGCCATGGCCCACGGCCGCGCCGCTCACGCCGCCAAGGTTCCGAACGACGGGCGGAACGCGATCCTCGCGCTCGCCGAATTCCTCCTCGCCGCCAGCCGGCTCCCCGCGGAACTGCCCGGGGTGCTGGTCAATGTTGGCAACATTCGCGGGGGTGGCCCCGCGACCAACGTGGTACCCGACCAAGCTGCGGCTGAGCTCGACCTGCGTGTCACTACCGCCGCCGACCGCGACGCTCTCCTGCACCGCCTAGAACAGCTCGCCGGCGCGATCAACCAGCGGGAAGGCCTTCGCTTGGAGCTGAAGGGCGGGTTCAACCGTCCGCCCAAGGAGTGCGGGCCGCGGGAGGAACGCGCCTTCGCCGCCTGGCGAGACGCCGCCGCCACGGTCGGCTTGCCTCCGTTCGACTGGGTGCACACCGGTGGCGCCTCGGATGGCAACTTTTTGTCCGCCGACGGGCTGCCCAACCTCGACGGCCTCGGGCCCATCGGCGACCACCTGCACAGCAACCGGGAATTCATCCGCACCGATACGATCGCGCCACGGGCCCAGGTCGCCGCACTCTTCCTGCTGCGCCTTTCCCAGGGCGAGATCACTCTGGGCTGAGCCGGCCGGGAACCCTGGGTTCAGGCGCCGCCGGCGGGAGGCGGCCGCGGCGCGGTCCGCAGGAGTAGCACCGCGCCCGCCGCCAGCGCCGCGCTCAGGAGCACGAACCAGTCGCCCCACGCTACATACGGCGTGGCGCGACCCACCCAGCGCGGATCACGCGTCACCTCGAGGGTCCGGAAACCGCGGAAGTACAGGCTGCCGGCGTCGTCCGTGAGCCGGGCGCGGATGATCCCGAACTCGTCGATCCAACCGCTCCAGCCCGCGTTGCCGCACCGGAGTACGGGCCGCCGAGTCTCCACCGCGCGCAACACCGCGTGGGCCGCGTGCTGTTCCGCGGCGCCGCCCTCACCGAACCAGCCGTTGTTGGTCAGCACCACCAGCAGGTCCGAGCCGCCGATGACACTGCCCCGCGCGAGCCCCGGGAAAATATCCTCGTAACAGATCAGCGGCCCGGCGGCCAACGCGCTTCCGGCCACCGGCGTGAGCAGCGGCGCGGAAGTGTCACCCGGCTCGAAGTCCCCCCCGATGGGGACGAACTTGCCGATCCAGCCGATCAGTGGGCGCAGCGGCACGTACTCGCCGAACGGGACCAGTTGCCGCTTCACGTAATAGTTCGTCGCCACACCCTCGGTGGGGGTCACCAGAAAAGCCCCGTTGCGCCAGGATTCGCTGGGCTGTCCGGGTTGCTCAACCGCGATCGAACCTAGCACCAGCGGCGCCCGGGCCTCGCGCACCAGCCCCTCGACCCAGGCCCGCACCGCCTCGTCCCCCCGGACGGCAAGCGGCGTCACCGCTTCCGGCCAAAGGATGAGATCCGGCCGGCCAGCGGCGGCCTGGAGCGTCACCTCGCGCAGGACTTCGAGGATGGCGGGCGCGCGCTGCGGGTCCCACTTAATCTCCTGCGGAATCTTGGGCTGCACGATCGCGACCCGCCCAATCGGAACCGCCTGGCCGCGGCGATTGAAGGCTTCGGTGACGTGCAGGGAGACGCAACCTAGGAGGAGGAAGAGGGCGAGGAAGAACTCCTGGCTCCGCTTGTTGATGCCGGTCACGCGCTCCCGGAAAAGCCGGTGCGCGTATGCGGCAAAGCCGAGGTTCATCATCACGAGCACAAAGGAGATCCCGTAGGCGCCCGTGTAGGGCGCCACCTGCAAGATGCTCACTCGCTCCCACTGGCTCGCGGAAAGCGGCAGCCACGGGAACCCGCCGAGCAGCCAAGAGCGCGTCCACTCCACGACCACCCAGCCGCCCGCGAGGCCGAGCACCGCCAGCAGGCGTACCGGGGTGGTCTGGCCCGGCAGGCGCGGCATCACCCAGCGGACCGCCACGAACCAGACTCCGACCCACGCTCCGATAAAGGGCCCCAGCAGCAGCAACCCGAGCCAAGTGACGTGGTGCAGCCAGCCGAGCAGCACGGTCCAGGCGAGCGCCTGGGCCGCGAACAGGGTGGTCAAGTAGAGCCGCCAGGCGGGGCGGTGATAGGCCCAGAAGACGGCCGGAAACAGCGCGGCGTACGCCGCCTCCGGCACCCGGAAGGGCGGAAAGGCGAGCACCGTGAGCGTAGCCGTCGCAACCAACACGGCGGCGGCAGCCCAACGCGCCCGGTGGGGGCGAGTGGCGGGCGCAACATCCGGCAGAAGAGGCAACGCGGGCGTGTCCAAGGAGGCGACGAGCAAGCGCGATCCGCCCGCCGCGGGCAAGTCGTCGCTGACCTGGCGTGCGGCGCGGTTCGGATTGCATCGCGGCCGCACGGAAGAAAGGCTGCGCCCGAAGCCCCGTCCTCCCCCCGATGCGCACCCGTTCCCTCCTTTTCTGCTTGTTTCTGAGCTCTTTCACCGCCGCGACCGGGGCCATGCCGCCCGTGCCCGCTCCGGCCATAAATCCCCTCGTCTCACGGATCGCCCTCGGCTCGTGCATGAAGCAGGACCGCCCTGCACCGGTGCTTCAGATGGTACGTGAACTCCAGCCCGAGCTCTTCATTTGGCTCGGCGACAACGTGTATGGAGACACGGAGGACATGGCCGTCCTCGAGGCCAAGTACCGCCAGGTCGCGGCCAAGCCCACGTTTGCGGCCCTCCGCGCAGAGGTGCCAATGATCGCGACTTGGGATGACCACGATTACGGGGTGAACGACGGCGGGCGCGACTATCCGATGAAGGAGGCTTCGAAGGAGGTTTTCCTCCGTTTCTGGCAGGAACCAGCGGACAGTCCCCGCCGGGGGCGCCCGGGCATCCATACCAGCTACCGTTTCACGGACCCGGCCGGAAAACGCACCTTGCAGGTCATTCTCCTCGACACCCGCACCTTCCGCAGCCCGCTGACCCGGAACACCAATTCCTCCTACAAGAATGACTACCGCCCCGACTCCAACCCGGAGAATACCTTCCTCGGCGCGGAGCAATGGACGTGGCTGCGGGAGCGGCTGCAGGAGCCGGCCGACCTGCGCCTAATCGGCACGAGCATCCAGTTTGCCCACGAGTACAATGGCTGGGAGTCTTGGACCAATTTTCCCCGGGAGGTCGACCGGATGGTGGACCTGATCGTGAGCACGCGCGCGCAGGGGGTCGTCTTTCTCTCCGGCGACGTACACTGGGGCGAGATCTCGGTGTTGAAGGCGCCGAAGTGCTACCCTCTCCACGACCTCACCGCGAGCGGGATCAACACCGAGTGGGACAACCTAGAGCCCAACCGCAACCGCCTCGGTCAGGCCTGCATGGACCATCACTTCGGCTGGATCGAGATCGACTGGCAGCAGTCCGACCCGCGCGTGGCCCTGCAGGTGCGCGACGGCACGGGCCGTGTCCGCGCGAAAACCTCCCTGCGCCTCAGCCAGCTCCAGCTCCCGGCCGCCGCGGCGGTTCGCTAAGCCTTACCTGAGACCAGCCGACGGCCCCACCGCTGGAGCATTATGCGCAGGTCATCCAGCCGGAAGGGCTTCGCGACATAGTCGTCCATCCCGGCCTCGAGGCAGCGCTCCCGCTCGCCCTGCATCGCGTTGCCAGTGATGGCGACGAGGCGCGGCCGACCGGCAGGCTGGGTGGCCCAGCGCTCACGAACCCGCCGGGCGACGTCGTAGCCATCGAGCTCGGGCATCCGAATATCGAGGAAGATCAGGTCGTAGACCTTCACCTCCAGCGCCCGGAGTACCTCGAGGCCGTTGGCGACCACGTCGGCGGCGTAGCCCATTCGGTTCAGCATCATCACTACAACCATCTGGTTAACGGTGTTGTCGTCCGCCACCAGGATGCGCAGCGGCAACTGCGCGGCGAGCGGACGCGGCAGACGGCTGGCGGCCCCGTCACCGCCCGCGGGGAGTGCCTGCTCCGCCAGCAGTTGGAGTAGGCACTCGTAAAGCACCGCAGGGCGCAGCGGACGGACGAGGAACACCTCGCTGCCGCCGGCGCCCGGCTCTCCCGCCCGTGGGTGACGCAGGAGGGAGAGGAGGATCGGCGGTACCGCGGTCGCCCCGGCGCGGAAGCGACCTAAACCGGCGGCCGGATCCGCGCCCAGCAGTTCCCCGTCGATGACCACCACATCCGGCGCGGGCCCGCCGGTCCGAGCGAGCAGGCCGGTGGCCTCCTCTACGCTGGCGGCCTCTACCACCTCCGCCTGCCAGATCCCCGCGCATTCTCGTACGAGGCGGCGCTGCGCCGCGTTGTCATCCACCACCAAAATTCGGCGGCCCCGTAACGAGTCGGTCGCAGTCTGCCAGAGCGGGCGCTGCGGCTCACCCAGACGTACCTGCACATGGAAGAAGAACGTGGATCCCTTGCCCTCCTTGCTTTCGAAGCCGATGCCCCCGCCGAGCAGCTCCGCGAGACGCTTGCAGATCGCGAGGCCCAAGCCCGTACCGCCGTACTGGCGCGTCGTGGAACTATCGACCTGCGAGAACGAGCGGAACAGCCGGTCATGCTTGTCCACCGGGACCCCAATGCCGGTGTCGTGCACTGCAAAGCGCAGCGTTGCCCCGCCGGCCGCGGGCCCCGGCTCCGCTCGCACCTCAACCACGACCTGCCCTCGAGCGGTAAACTTAACTGCGTTGACCGCGAGGTTGACCAAGATCTGGCGGAGGCGAGTGCCGTCTCCGATCACGGTCTCCGGGGTGCCCGGAGCGATCAGGACGACAAGATCGAGGCCCTTTTCAGCAGCGCGCGGAGCCACCAAATCGCAGGCATCCTCGACGCACTGCCGGAGGTCGTAGGGGTGGTGTTCCACCTCAACACGGCCCGCTTCGATCTTCGAGAAGTCGAGGATGTCGTTGATGATCGTGAGCAGGCTCTCGCCGCAGCTGCGGATCGTGTCGACACAGGTGCGCTGGTCGCCGGTGAGCGGAGTCTCCAACAAGAGCGCGGTCATCCCGATCACTCCGTTCATCGGAGTGCGGATTTCGTGGCTCATGTTAGCGAGGAACTCGGACTTCGCGCGGGTGGCCTCCTCGAGGCGGGCGTTGAGCGCGATGAGCTCCGCGTTGCGGGCGCCTAGTTCCTGCTCGCTCTCGCGCAGAGCCTCGAACGCCTCGTCGCGCTGGCGGCGGCTGACGCAGGCGCCGGAATGGTGCTTCACGCGCGCGACTAGCTCGACCTTGTTGGGCAGCTTGACGAGGTAGTCGCTGGCGCCGAGCTCGAAGGCGAGGGCCTTGCTCCGTGCATCTTCCTTGGCAGAGACCACGATCACGGGGACCCCGCGCAGGACCTCATCCTCACGGTAGCGCCGCAGGAGCTCGAGACCGTCAACCTCCGGCATCAGCAGGTCCTGCAGGATGACGGTGGGGCCGAGCCGCCGGGCCTCAGCAAGGGCCTGCCGCGAATCCTGGCAAAAGTGGAACTCGAGGTCGGTCAGGTCTGCGAGCGCCGCCCTTACGGCAGATGCGACCAACGCTTCGTCATCGACCAGCAGGACTCTGGTCGGATGGCGGAAGGGCGGACGCGACGGCATTATTTTCCTCTAAGCGAGGCGGCTACGGATGGCAATGCCGAGGCCACGGGGCAGCTCAGGCGGTGACCGCGCGGTCCTGCCGTAGCCGGTCGACGAAGACCGCGACGATGATGACCAGACCGATGATGATCTCCTGAAAGTAGGTCGGCCAGCCCATCTGCTGGGAACCATTGCGGAGCACGGCCATGATGAGCGCGCCAATCATCGAGCCGAGCACCGTGCCCACGCCCCCGCTGAGACTAGCGCCGCCGATGATGACCGCCGCGATAATGTCCAGCTCGAGCCCTACGGCCACCGTCGGATCCCCCTGCCGCAGCCGAGCGAGCTGGAAGACCCCCGCCGCGCCGAAGGTGGCGCCCGCCACAGCGTAGATCGCCACCTTGAGCCGGGCGGTTTCAACCCCGCAGAGGCGGGCCGCGGCCTCGTTCGAACCCAACGCGAAGACGTGCCGGCCGAAGACCGTGCGGCGCAACACCGCAGCCATCACCAGCGCAAGGCCCGCCGCCACCCACACTCCCGCGGGCAGCGCGTACCCGAACGGGTCGGCGGTGGTCATCCATCCGTTGATCGGCGAGGAGTCGTAGTTGACCGTCTGATTGTCCGCGAGCCACTTGGCGCCGCCGCGCGCCACCCCGAGCGTGCCCAGGGTGATGATGAAGGGGACGACCCGGAGCAGCGCGATCGAGAGGCCGTTGACAAGGCCGAGGCAGGCGCCGGCGCCGACCATCGCGAGCACCACGGGAAACGGCCCCCAGCCGCGCTGCAGCAGCAGGGCCCCGACGACGCTGGTGCACGCGATGCTGGAGCCGACCGAAAGGTCGATGCCCCCACTGACGATAATGAGTGTCATCCCGAGGGCACCGATGGCGACGATGACGGTTTGGGTGAGGACGATCTTGAAGTTCGCGTAGGAGAGAAAGTGCTCGCGGGTCTCCGCGGGAAGCGCGAAGAGCGCAGTGACCAGCACGAGGCCAAGGAAGGGACCGAGGCGGGCCAGCAGGGCGGTTAGGCGGGGATTCATCCGGAGAAGGGGGAGGCGGCGCCGGTCGCCACGCGCAGGAGCTCGGCCTCGGACCACGCGGCGCGCGGGCGCACCGCGACGAGGGAGCCCCGGCACATGACGCCGATCGTGTCGCAGAGCCCGAGAAGCTCGGGCAAGTGGCTGCTCGCCACGACCACGGCCTTGCCGGCCGCGGCGAGCTCGCCGATCAACGTGTAGATCTCGGCCTTGCTGCTGACGTCGATGCCGCGGGTGGGTTCATCCAAGAGGAGAATCCGCGCGGGGTGCTCAAGTAGCCGCGCGAGGGCCACTTTCTGCTGGTTGCCGCCTGACAACTGACCCACGGGCTGGCCCGGACCGAGACAGCGGATCCGCAGAGCCTTGATCCAGCGCGCCGCCGCCGCAGACTGCTGCCCCGTATCGATCCACCCAGCCCGACTGAATGCGCCCAACTTAGTCAGAGTCAGGTTGTCGCCGAGGGGCTGCGAGAGCAGCAGGCCCTCTTCTTTGCGGTCCTCGCTGAGGAAACCCGCCCCCTGTGCCCAGCACTCGCGCGGCCGGGCAGCCGCGTCCTCCCCGCCGAACCGGACGACTCCCGCGCTCCGTGGATCCAGCCCGAAGACCGCCCGCAGCAGTTCGGTGCGGCCGGCGCCGATCAGCCCCGCGAGCCCGAAGATTTCGCCCGACCGCACCACACAGTCCGCGCCCCGCAGGCGCGGCCCGCCCACCAGCGCCCGCACCTCGAGGAGCGGCTCGCCCGGCGCCCGCACGTTGCGGGGATAGAGGTCGCGCACCTCGCGGCCCGTCATCATCGTGACGAGGTCGTCCGGCGTGACCTCCGCCATCCGGCCCGAGCCGACCGAGGCGCCGTCCTTAAGCACCGTGTAGCGGTCGCAGAGGCGGCGGCACTCCTCGAGAAAGTGACTGATGTAGATGATGCTCACCCCCTGGTCCCGCAGGCGGGCGATCACCGCGAACAGCCGCTCGGTGTCTGCTCCGGTGAGGCTGCTCGTGGGCTCGTCGAGGATCAGCACCCGCGGCCGGCAGATCAGGGCCCGGGCGATCTCGATCACCTGCCGCTCGGCGATGCCGAAGGCGCCGGCGGGGCGCTCGAGGTCGAGGTCGCCGTGGCCCAACTGGGCAAGCGCGTCCCGCGCGGCCGCCCGCGCGGCCGCGACGTCGATCCAGCCGGCCCTGGCCGGCTCGAGCCCGAGCAAGATGTTCTCCCGAGCGGAGAGGTGCGGCGCGAGGGTAAGCTCCTGGTAGATCATCGCCACCCCGCGGCGGCGCGCGTCGGGCGGGCCCCCGGGCCGGTAGGGGCGGCCGTCCAGCGTCATTTCACCCGCGTCCGCCTGGTGCGCCCCACTGAGCACCTTCATCAGCGTGCTCTTGCCGGCACCGTTCTCGCCGATCAGCGCGTG
>SXGQ01122453.1_pt1 | contig 46299 bp, 37 predicted proteins | sample 3178371 | NCBI WGS metagenome assembly SXGQ01 (sample SAMN11356859, study PRJNA531348) | freshwater metagenome | isolation source: freshwater sample F1-20 | place: China: Fuxian Lake, Yuxi | collected 2017-12-25 | reverse complement strand
GCACTATGCCGGCAACTTCCCGTTGTGGCTCGCGCCGGAACAGGTCCGGGTGCTGACCATCGGCGAGGAACAGCCGCTGCTCGACTACGCCAACGGGATTGTCCGGGAGCTCCGTTCGCAGTTCGTTCGGGTCGAGGGCGACTTTGGGAGCAACCCAATCAAGGCCAAGATCGCCGACGCCGAGAAGGCCCGGGTCCATACGATGCTGGTGATCGGCCTGAGGGATCTCGAGGCCGGCGTCGTCAGCGTCCGACTCCACAGCAAGGGCCCCCAAGGCGCGAAGCCCAAGGCGGAGGCCATCACCACAATCGTGTCGGACATCCGAGAGCGTCGGGCCTGACCCGGATCACAGGGGCCGGACCACGTGAGCCATGGGCTCTGAAGCCCCCTGCTCCCATGCGCCTACGGTTTCCGGTCAGACTCGGCCAACACCTGTTCGATCAACCGGGCGGCCGAGGGCAGGACCGGGCGCAGGACCCGGACGTGCTCATGCAGGCTGCGCACCCAGTCGGCCAGGCCCAGATGGATCGCCTGGCGATAGCGCCGGATGAGATCGTCGCTCACGGCTCGCTCCTGTTCGACAGGAAGTCCCGCCACAGGAAGCCCGGCGAAGATCTCGCAGAGCATCTTCCCGCAGGTTCCGGCGGCATCCGCGCTGGGCGAAGGGTCTCCCCAGAGCGTCAGGGCCTCGTGGACCTGGCCATGGAGCAACAACGTTTCGGCCCGCTGCCGTCGCAATGACGGTTCGTCCGGAAGGGTCCTGATGGCCTCGTCGGTCCAATCGAGGGCAAACTCGAGGGTTTCACGCTGGCGGAGGGCCAGTCGGCCACCGGCCTCCCAGACTCGGGTCTGCCGGGGATCGTGCTGAACCCCCTGATGGAGGACGGTGAGTGCCGCCACGATCTGCCCCTGCTCTGCCAGGAAAGTGGCGTAGTCCACGCGGGCCGATTCCGCCTCGGGCTCGTCGTGAAGCGCCTGCTCGTAGGCCTTGATGGCTTCCGGCCCCCGGCCCAGCTGCTGCAGGGAATGGGCGAGGCAGAGGGACGGCATCGCCTTGTGGATGTCGGAATGGATGGGCGTCAGGGCCGCCTGATGCCGGAGGGCCAGGCATTGACTGAGACTCTCCACGCAGGCGTCCCAGTGCTTCAGGGCGAACTGGGCGACTCCCAGCAGATACCAGTGCGAGGCCGTGCGCTGGGAAGCCGGTATCGCGCGTTCGGTGAAGAGGGCCGCAACCTCATCGAACCGCTTCAGGGTGGTGAGGTGCGAGGCGTACTGAGTGAGCAGCACTTCACGCAATTCCGGCGTGGTCTCGGCAGTACTGCGGGCCAACATCACCCGGTAGGCCTTCTGGTAGGATCCCAATCCTTTGACAGTCTCGCCGGAACGCCAGAGCTCCAGCCCGAGGTTCATGAGCAGGTTGACGTCGTTCGGCTGCTCCTCATTGGCCAGCTCGAGAAGTCGTAGGTTGCGGAGGACCTTGTCGCGACTCTTCATCACCTCGTCGATGTATCCGTGGTGGATCAGCTGGGCGTCGCCAAAGAGGTTCTCCATCGACCAGGTCTCGCGGTTGATTTCGAGGCTGGCGTAGACCTGTTCATGGATCCGCCCCACATAGAACTGCCGGGGTGCGTTCCGGAAGAGTCGTGGCACGTGGGTGACCCCTCCAGCTTCCCGCCCCACGTCGACCAACGGGAGGCGGTATCCGATCACATTGGGACGTCCGAGCAACGCCCGGAGTGCCTGATGATGGGCTGTGGACACCTCTTCATCGGCATCGAGGATCAGCACCCAGTCGCCTCTGGCATGGGTTAGGGCTGCGTTGCGGGCGGCGCTGAAGTCATCATCCCAGCCCCTGAAGTGGACCTCGGCACCATGGGATCGGGCGATCTTGACGGTCCGATCAGTGGATCCGGTATCGACCAGGACGATCTGGTTGGCCAGGCCCTGCACGGACTTCAGGCAGGCGTCGATGAACCGCTCCTCGTTCCGGGTGATCAGGCAGACTGTCAGGCGCGGGGGCTCCCCTTCGCGGAAGGGGGGAGTGGCAAGATCGAGTGTGGGTTCATCGGATCCCTCGCCGATGCTCTCCAGGGCCTGTCGGGCGAGGTTCCAACGTGGGGTCAGTGCTGAGGCCTTCTGGGCGCAGCGCCGTGCCAGCGAGCGATGGCCCGCGGCTGCGGCCACCTCGCTCAGGAACACCCAGCCCTCGGGATGGAAGGGACGCTGTTCGATGGCCGAGCAGCCGAGTCGCCAGGCGACGACAATTTCCCCAGAATGGAGAGCCTCGCGGGCCACCAGCAGATCTCCAAGGAAGGCGACGTCTGGCAAGGGAATGGTCCACAGAACCTGTGTCGTCGTTCGTGAAGCCATGGAACCAGGGTGGCCCATCGGATCTTGGGCGACTGGGGGAACTGATTGCGCCGGCTGTTTCCAGATCGAAGGCCAATCCTCCAGAGGCACCGCCGTGGGCCACTGTCCCTGACGGCGCGGGTTGTCGACAGCCGGATCTTGAGAAGCATTGTGCTCCCGCCCAGCATCCAGGCCGCGCCACAGTCCGCGGTTCTGGAAGTGGTTCCGGAGCCGTGCGATGACGGCCTGCTGGGCCTTGGTGGTGTTGGCTGAGAGGATTTGCTTGGGCTCGCCCGTGACAAAGCCTCGAGCCTCCATTCCAGCAGGAATGTCATGAGGCAACGACATTCCCTCGAGAAACGCCGCCGCCTCCCGGAGCTCGACCATAGCGCGGTCCGCGGCGGGGCGATCCCCGGATTGGAAAGCTCGGTACGCAGCGATGAGGGGCTCGGCCGTGAAGTTCGAAAGTCCCGAGATGCAACCCGAGCAGCCAAGATCCATGGCTTCGGTCAGACGCACCTCCCAGCCAGTCAGCACCCTGAAGTCCCGTTCCCTGGCGATGGACATCATGGTCGCATGCAGACCCCACACCCCACCGCTAAGAATGATCCCAGCAAGTGAGGCACGGCTGGCGAACGCTGCGACCGTCTCTGGCAGGATTGGATTCCTGACTCGCTCCGGGAAGTTGCCGAGATAGACCGGCAGTGGAGAGGCGGCCGCGGCCGCATGGAGGAAGAACTCGAGGAGATCAGGCTGGCTGATCTGGAAGTGCCATGGGGGCAGGATGACCACCGATGCACAGCCGGAGTTCCGAGCCACCCGGGCGAGCCGGGCCACGCCCCTCGGGGAGATGTCGCTGATGTTCGCCATGACCGGGAGCGGGGCGACCCAGTCGACCACACGGGAGAGCAGGTTAGCCCGCTCATCGGTACTGGAGAATTGGAACTCATCGGTCGTGCCCGGGACCAGGATCCCCTGCACTCCGACTCGATTCATGTAGGCCGCATGGTCCCGGATGGCCGACTCCATGAGCCGTCCATCGCGATCGGTCGGCAACCAGAGGGAGGCGAATATTCCGAAAGTGGGCAGGGATGCTGGAAACGGCATGGGCTTGACGGTTGCGAATGGTGCCCCTCTCCAGAGCATGTTCGCTAGGTCAAAGGACTGGATGCCAAGGCCTGGACGGAGACAGCAGTAAAGGCGCTCCGCCACTCATTCCACGAAACCGATCGCAAACCCGGTATGGTGCGATCAACGGTGTGGATTCGAACATCTACGAGCAGCAATCGTGAACTTGATGGTGGAAGCGGCCAATTGCGCGGAACCAGGGTGGCGCCGTGGTATCTTGCAATTCATGGCAGTCAACGATCCTCAGGTATCCCAGAGAAATTCGACTGCATGGTCCTGGCCACTGTTCGCTCCCAAGGGGTGGTTTCCGTCTTCTCGAGAACGAGCTTAATGTAGGCGGCCGATGCGCGGTCACAGGTCTTCATCTGGAGGTCCTGCCATTCCATGCTCACGGCGCGGAAGCGTCGATCAAACCATCCCAGCTGCCAGAACCAGTCGGTGCAGTAGAGCCAGGAGTTCTGGTTGAAGGCCCGGAGATGGGAAGGGTCCTGCCAAGCGGTTGGTGCCCCCTCGAATGGAAACCGGATCGTGAAGCGGCCACCGACTCGAAGCAGCGCCAGGATATTGTGCATCAGACCTGGCAGATCGCGGATTTTTGCCACGACACCGTCGGCAAGTACCTCATCCACGGAATCAGCCAAAAGCTCCACTTCTCCTCCCAGCTCGGTTCGCAGTCGGATCGGCAATTCGATGGGTCGGGAAAGGTCGAAGACGAGATCCGGTTGGAGCACAGGATCGACATCCACATTCAACCACCCAATCCGGTAATCCCTTCCGGAGCCGAGATGGATCTGGGTTGGCCTCCAAGGCTTTCTTTCTTTGCTCCTCTTGGCTTCGAAATGGGCATCGACCTCGGCCACGAATCCCCGGAGCACCGAATCCTCTCCGGGACCATGGTCACGCCATTGACGAAGCCGCTGGTTGGCCTCCCTGAAGAACTCCTCGGACCGGAAGAACCGCCCGAAGAATGTTGCTGTGTCAACGGGATCGAAAAAGAAGACGGAGTCCGAGTACCGGCGAGGAATATCCCGGTTCGGGATCCGCTCGGTCAGGAGTGGCGTGCCCATGGAAAGGCAATGGAAGGCCCGGACCTGCTCGAACCGGTGTGTTTCGTAGAAACTGCAATTCAGGACTGCCTTCGAGTTGCGGATGTAGTCATCGCGTTCCTCCGAGTAAATGGGTTTGTCGAAATGGGTCACCTCAACTCCAGCTGCTTCGATCCGCCGGAAGAGCTCCCTGCGTCGTTCATTGATGGATCCGTAGAAGAGGAGATCGATCTGACGTTCTCGCAGTGGGGAGTTTTTGGTGTCCAGGTAGGGTACATGGGAGAACTCAAAGAGTCCTGCCGGCTGACTGGGAACCCGATATGACGAAAGGTTCTCCGCGTCGTAGTCGAGAACCGGGTTCCGCTGAAGCAGTTCGAGGTATTCGGCTGGAAGCGGGGCACCACGCTGCCCGATCTGCTCGAGATTGACGAAGACACACCGGTGCCTCTCCACGAACTCAGGCCTGAGGCCCAGATGCCCACCCAGGATCCAGTTGATACAATCCTCCCGGAACCGGTTCTTGCTGATGGACGGATTGAGACCGATTCGACGCAGGCCATGTCGGAGAGCCCGCGCAATGTCCAAGAACCCGAGGGAGTGGACATAACCCAGGGGCTGGATGATCACGAGGTTGATGTTCATACAAGAAACGAGCTGACCGTAAACCCTCCCCGGGCATCTAGGTGAATCGCTGTAAATTCGGAATCATGTCGGCATCTCCCCGCTTCTCCATCATCCGCTTAACCCGCTGCCCCTCGCAGTCGTCCAACACGTGGAGTCTCTTGATCGCCGTCATCAGGTCGCAGGAAAAGGGGGTATCAGCTAGTAGATTGATCGGTTAGCACGAATGAGCAGGGGGTAAGGTGCAGCTATCCAGCGATCCAGTTTAGACATTCCAAACTAGACCCCGGGGTAAACCCGGATCCTCGAGTTAGGGAAAAACTGCAGGCGTCCATCCACATTAAGGAGTCCATCCAAACTGGCTGTGCCCAGCCACCTGCGGTGAAGTCGTCGGATGTTCTCCATGGCGCGCTCGAATCGGGCGGGGCCGCTCTGGGATTCATGGTGGACCACCACGCTGGACGGCTCGTAGACCAACCATCCCCCGCGAGCTTGGAGTCTAAGGCACAGGTCCACATCCTCGTACCCATTCCAGAATCCTTCGTCGAAACCGTGCACCGCCTCGAATTCGGAGCCACGAACCATCAGGCAAGCTGCAGTGAGCGCCTGATACATCCGCCGCTCGTTTGCGGCAGGGAACCCTGCGGGGCGACGGTAGTAGGTGTGCATCGCGAGCAACGGATCCCGCCCAGAATGTTCCACGAGCGCGACACCGGCGTGCTGGATGGTTCCATCCGGGAAAAGCAGCTTGCTGCCCACCGCGGCAATCTTTGGATCACCATCCATCAGGGCGACCATGGGCTCGATCCAACCGGGTTGGACCTCGGTGTCATTGTTGAGGAACAGAAGGTTTCTTCCAGATGCGGCACGCGCTCCCCGGTTGCATGCACGGGAGAATCCGAGATTCGACTCGTTTCGCAGAACGATCACAGGCTCGCTCCTGCTCTGCTCAGCAAGGAACTCAGCGGTTCCGTCGGTAGACCCATTGTCCACGACAATAACCTCCGCAAGACCCGGCGGCGTGTTCTCGCGTATCCGCAAAAGGCACTGTCGTGTTAGGTCAAGTCGGTTGAGAACCGGGATGATGATGGAGACGACGGGGTTTGACGTGCTCGAGGCCGTGGCGACAGCCGGGGCCTGCAAAGCCGATGAAGCAAGGTTGCCTTTCTGGAAATCCAAACCGGAATTAATGGATGACGGTGCATCGGATTTTCCAGGGGCTCGCCGGGCAGCCAAGGCGGCCTGGTAACCGCGGAGCGTCGCAGCTGCGGCCGCGGGCCATGTCCATCCGTCGCGGAACTGATCCCGCAATGCTGCGCGCTTCGGGGCATCGGCCCCATAGTTCCGGATAGCTTCGGTCACCGCCTGTCGAATCGAATTCGTATCGGCGGGGTTGCAGTAGTAAGCACGGTCTCCGAAATATTCCCGCTCAGAGGTGCGATCGCTCACGGCTAGAGAACATCCAGCAAGGGCTGCTTCAACGTTGGCAAGTGAGGCGCATTCCATCCAACTCGGGAGAGCGTGCACCCGAGCCGCCCGGAAGGCAGAGGCGAGATGTTCATGCGGCAAATGCTCGATGAAGATGGCTCTCGGGCCGGCGTGGCGTCGGCAGAGACGGAGATAGTTCCGATCGTAGTTGCGTCCGACGACAACCACCGGAAGCCCGGTGTCACGCAAGGAGTGCAGCAGCATAAGCTGGTTCTTGCGGGCTTCTATCAAGCCCACCGTTAGAACGAAATCGCGCACCTTGTAATTCTCGATGAACCAATCCGGAGTGGCTGAGTCGAAGAGTCCTGTCTCCGCACCATTGAAGACCAGGGTGTGAGGCATAGACACCCCAAGGGTTTCTTTGAGATTGCGGACCTCTGATTCGCTTTGCGGCAAAAGATGGTCGACAAGTTCTAGTAGGCGCCTCTGATAAATCTCGTAGCCGTGGAAGTTAGGCTCGCCCGCATCTCGTCGGCCTCGGCCGTTGACTCGGAAGCGATCTTGGGCGAGGGCAACCAGTCGGGATTCAAGTTCTGCAGGCGAACCTGAACCTCGGAACAGCTCGGGAACGGCCAGATCCGCCCACGCCTTCTCACGCATGTCCCAGTAAATCGTGGAGAGGGCAATGGGGATGTCTGGGGCCAGACTGCGAATGGCCTTGGCCTGGGCGAGAGTTTGGTGCGGGAACCAGGTGTTCCAGAGGTGCACCACATCGTACCCGCGAGGATCTGGACGGGGCGTGCAGTCGATGTCGACCTGAATTCCCATCTGCTGGAGGTACTGGCGGGTTTTCTTCAACTGCTGCATGTCCCCGCCTGCAACCCGGCTCTCAAAAGAATTGACCATCAGCACCCGCATCGTGGGGCTGTCATGGTTGGCCCTCGGCCCCTCGGAGAACGAGACTCCCGACTCGCCAATGGCATCGGACCGGTCGTTGGTCCGGTTGATGCGCTTCGGCACAACAGTCGGCGCTTTAACCTGGTGGACCTGCGATGAAATGGCGGCCAGCTTCTGATTCGCTGGATCGAGGTTCAGGCCCCGTCGGGCGACGGTTCGCGCCATGTCGTGTTGCCCTGCTCGCTGGTAGGTCTCCGCCAGGGCGAGGAATACATCCGGTGTGTGAGGCGCGAAGTTGACGGCGACATGCAGGATGTCGATCGCTTGACGCGGATACCCGTCACGCAGCTTGGTCGCCGCCATGCCTAGGTAGTCGTCTACAAGGGCCTTCAGCTCTGGATTCTTATGGGCCCGGGCTAGGACATCATAGATCCCCTGTCCTGGAATCGCCCTCGCATCGTCCTTGACGGATTTCGGGAAACCGGAGGGATCCGGGGCGTTGGCCATTTTGCCCGACGTGTCGCCGTTCTCCGGCAGATAACGTCCCTCCCGGGAAAGATCGATGGAGCGTTCCAATATCTCGAAGATTTCCGGAACCCACTTGCCATACATCTTGATCGCATTGCCCCTCTGGTTGGACAGAGCCGATCGGGACCGAGCCAATCCGTTATTCAGCTTATGGACGATGGCGACCCGTCCGTCGTAGAGGATCTCGTACCCTGCCACCGCAAGGGTGATGTGGTGGTCCGGGTCGTCGAACTGGCTCGGGCTAAAACGGGGATCGAGCAAACCACAACGCTTCAGAACGTCACGTCTGTAGAGATTGCAACAGCCGCGGACATGGACCGTGCGAGCCAGGTAGTCTGCCTGCCCCACATCCGTCTCATCCTCGTGGCCGAATAGACCAGGAAAGTGACGGTAGGCAGCACACTGAATCGTCCCGTGGTCATCGTCATTGAGGATCTTAGGGCCAACACAGCCAGCGAACGGTCTGGCAACGAAATCGGCCACGAGCGGCCGCAGCCAATCGGGAGGAAGCACGATATCGTCGTCCAAACGCGCCACGAGCTCTCCGATGCCGCGGACGATCGAAAAGTTCAGACCGATGGGTGCCCCCGTGTTGACTGAAAGGGTCTGTACGTCCAACGCGAACGGGTAGGTTCTCGCCAGCTCCGCCAGGTACGCTCCTGTCCCGTCGGTGCTGGCGTTGTCTGTAATGAATACTCGAAGCTGATCTGTCGGATACTCGGTCTTTGCCAGGCTTTCGAGGGTGCGTTTCAGAAGTGCCAGGTTGTTCCAAGTGACGATACAGCAGTCCACAACTGGAGTAGCTGACGGTGCCCGGTAGCGCATGGGTTCACCGATCTGCCAACAGATCTCGGTATGACCGTAAAGTCGTCGGATCTCGTGCAGGTCGGGATAGTACGGGTCCCATCCCCACTTGTCTTCCCAGGTGCGGGCGTGACGAAGTTCCCCGGCTTGACGGCCCTCCCACGCAACCTGTTTCAGGATGGTTTCAGCATCGGGAAAGACGTTCTCGCTACTCGGGGCCCAACAGCGGGTGTAGTGAACACCACGCACGCAGGGATGCACGTAGACCTTGAAGCCTCGATTCCGCGCGCTGATGCAGAAGTCATCGTCATCGATACCGGTGTGGCCGTAGCGTTCATCGAACCCGCCAGTCACGGAGATTGCCTCCCTACGATAGTATGCCAAGGCGCCAGGCACGCCATCGACCTCCTGTGGCCGTCCGCCGGTACCACCGTCGGGTTGGTAGGCCTTCAGGTTTCGGTGCCAGTGATGGAAGCCAGCACCCGAGACGAGGCTTCGCCCCTCCGAATGGATCCTCCCATCTGGATAAACAAGCCGTGCACCCACCACCCCAGCTCCGGGTTGTGATGCCGCCGCCTCCGCGAGCAAGGTGAGCCAGTCCTCGTTCTCCACCACGACGTCGGCGTGCACCCTGACGATGTCCCGGGCACCTGCTGCCGTGATGGCAGCGTTCACAGCGCGGGCCACATTGCCGGGTGTCACTTCCAGCACCCGAAGCCTTGGATGTCCCAGAATTGCCTCAGAAAAAGGCCGGGCCCCGGGCTCAGTCACCACAATGACTTCCCAGTCCGGATGTCGGGTCCGTGTCAGGATGCCTGAAAGGCAGGCATCCGCCGTGGGGGCGTCGCGATGGCAGGGAACGACGATGCTGACGGAATTGGGGTTCACAATGCTTTGGAGTTTACTTGGGGCACTTGCACAGTAGGGGTCCGAATCAATCCAGTTTGTGGTGGACGGTGAGGAGGCGGTCAGCCAGGAGGCGCGCGCGCGCGATCGCTTGGTCCATGTCGTAATAGCGATATTCCCCGAGGCGTCCGCACACTAGCAGTCCCTGAACCGCCTCCGCTCGTTCACGGTACCGGCGGTAGAGTTCAGAGTTTGTGTCGTCGGGAAATGGGTACTCGTAGTGGTCAGGGTCATCCGGGGTGCAAGTCGTTTCCGTGGTCAACACGGTGCCGCGGATTCCGCGGGCGAAATCCGTCGGCATCATGTGCTTCCACTCAAGGGTGCGGATGTGGGCCCCCGTGGACGGATCCGGGTTGTTGACCTGGCCGCAGGGTTGGGCGAGGTCGGTATCGGCAAGATAACGGTGCTGGCGGTGCTGCCCGCGATAGTGGAGTCGGCCAATGTCGAATCCGAAGTACTCGTCGATGGGGCCGGTGAACACCAAGGCGCGTCGCCCAACAAACTCGTCCCGCCGCTTCAGGTAATCACAGTTCAGCATCACCGGGATACCCGACAGCAGTGAGGATGTGAAACCGGCGTAGCCGTCGGTGGGTAGACCCTGGTGTTTGTGACGCATCAGGCGAGGTTCGTCGTCGAGGCGGACGTCGAAACGTCGGGCAAGTCCCGCCGAAAGAGTTCGGGCGGGGACTCCCCACTGCTTCTCCGAATAACCTTTGACGAACTTCTCGTAGATCAGTCGCGGCATGAGGGAGAGCGAGGCTTCCTCGAAGTTGGTGGGAGTGCCCTTGAACTCAGGCTCCCAGTTCTCTCCAATGCAGCGTCGGATATAGCTGCCCGCGATGGGCCAGTTCTCGTGCCGTCCATCGACCATCGACTTCAGCTCCGCCTCGTAGCGGTAGAATGAGGTGAAGCGGTTCACAAACTCCCAGAGCTCGTCGGAGGAGGTTCGGAAATAATGTGGACCATAGGTGTGAATTCGGATCCCGCTGGAATGGGCATGATCATGGACGTTGCCTCCGACGTGCTGGCGGCGGTCGACGACCAAGACCTCACGGCCGGCGTCATGCAGTTCGCGTGCAATGGTGGCCCCGGTAAGTCCGGAACCGATGACAAGGTAGTCGGCGGTGATCTTCACGGAATCGTTCTCCCAGGCTGATAGTGGTCCGGCAATTCAGGAAGAGAATGGGCGTAGGAATCGCCGCGACCGGCGGCTTCCTCGCTGCGGAGCCAAGTGAAGATCGGGCTCCGCCAGAGAGCCCAGCGGAAGGCATCGCCGCCAATCCCCCGGGTACAAAGATCGATGCGGTGCACGCCGGTCGTGCCGGAAACGGCAGGAACCAGAGCCTCGCCCCGCACCCACCGTCGGGCGCTCGGGACATTCACCGGATCGACGATGATCTCCGAGACCAGTCGGCCGTCGACCGTGACGCGAAATTCGCAAGGTCCGGACTGGGGGTTGCCCCAGACATCCGGATGCAATCCAACGGCGAAGGTAAACCTCCCGGCGGCCGCGACAGGCACAATGAAAGTGAGGCGGGCGGGTGGATGAAGAAAGATCGTTCTGCCGGCCCAACCAGCGAGGGTCGCCTGCCCCACCGACGCGCTTCCTGGTGGCATTGCGTCCAGCCGAGCCTCCGAGAAGTGGTCGATCAATGACCAGTGCTCGAGGTCGGCAAGATCTGCCCCTGTGACGGCCTCGGCGATTTCACGAATCCGCCGCCGTTCCTCCATGCGTTCGGCCTTCACGCGGCGAAGGGCACGGTGTGCAGCATCGAGCTCGTACTGGAGGAGGGTGGTCGGTGCGGCTGCGAAGACGGTCAGTTCCGGGTGCACGAGCCGGAAATCCAGCCGGCCTCCTGGCTGGACCACCGTCGGTGCCAAACCGGCCTCGGGAAGGCCAGGCCGGGTGAGGGCCGCTTGGATCACTTCCACAAGTCTTTCGGTGGCGTCTCCAGGTTCTAGTTCGTCCACCAGGCACGCGTCCTGGTGCGCCAGCCGGGCGGCAGGCGGGTGGATCAGTTCATGAACGACGTTCGGAATATGATCGGCGGACCGGATGAACCATCCGGTCTCGACGTAACTGGGGAGCGGGCGGTAATCAACCTGCGCTACGGGCATCCCCTTGAGCATGCCCTCCAGAGCGCAGGTTGACGGGAACGTGATCAGCGCGGATGAGCGGCCGAGTGCATCCGACAAGCTTCCCTGCAAATCGACTTTTACGCCGAGTTCCTCGGCGAGATCCCCCGCAATCCGCCAGATGACGTCGGCGCAGGGATTCGAGGTGAACCACTCCTTGAGATCCCGCAGGGCGCGCAGGGCCATAACCTGCTGCTCGGTATCGTGACCGGATGTGCGGGCGGTGGCGATTAGGATGCGTGGGCGCGTTCCCGCTTCAATAGTCCGTCGCCGGTCATAACCATCGAGCCGGGGGAGCCCAACAACATGGGCCCGCGCCCCAACGCCGAGGGCCGATAGGATACGCGCGGGATGGCGCCCGATAACACAGAGGTCGGAAGCCAGAAGCGGCTGCAGAAACGTGCCATGGCCACGGATGTGGCTCAGGTTGTTCCAGACGTACGACCACTCGATCACCCCGTCCATGACGTAGACCACCGGGATGCCCAGTCGACGTGCCCCAGCTGCCACCAGGCGCCATTCCTCAGTCCACTCGCGACTCAGCAGAATCAGCGATGGATGCGAATCGAGGATCTCGTCTACAGGCCGCCCGTAGGCGCATTCGGCTCGCACACCAAGGCGTTCGAAAACGGCTCCGTAGATCTCGCGATGGCGGGCTTCCTCATCGAGGACAACGATGCGGGTAGACGGTCCTAGCGAGCCTGGCGATTTCGGCTCACCGGAATTTGCTGGAGCGGACGACACTGCAATCACCTTCTCCGGCGTAGCTTCCTTGCTGGCAACACCCAGCCACCATTCGGCATCCCGCTGGTCTTCAGCGGACGGTGAACACTCCTCCAGCCGTTTCCAGTTGCGTCCTTGGGGTCGCTTCCACCCACCGCCGGCATTTTGCCGGTGCAGCTCTCGCCAGGAGAACCATCGCCCAACCTGGTCTCGGAACTGGGCGTGGTCGTAAATATGGAAGTGAAACGGGACGGGATTCCGGCCGTGATCATCTATCCAGAGATTGGGCACGGATCCGATCCACAGGCCCTGAGGGCGCAGCACGCGATTGAACTCCCTCAGGAGAGCCTCCGGATTGGGCATGTGCTCTAGCGTTTCGAAGCTCACCACCAGGTCCACCGAGGCGTCGGGAAGCGCGGCGATCCGTGTGGCGTCGCCCGCGTGAAACTCAAGGCAGGGGCGAACGGAACCGTAGTGCAAACGCGCATACCGAATTGCTGAATCGCTAAGGTCGACCCCGTGAACCCGTTTGACCCCGGTGCCCGCCGAAAGAATGGCAGATCCATAGCCTAGACCGCAGGCGGCGTCGAGAACCACCATGCCCGGCTTTACGAAACCACGGGCAAAGATGTAGCGCGCCAGGTGGGCGTCGGATCGGATACCGGATTCCCGAAGCATGTCCATGTGCAGATCCCGGTCGCGCGCGAGGAGTTCCGGCGGATGGGTCGCGACCGCGGTGTCCGGGATGCGCTCGAATACAAGGGTTGTGTCCCCCTGCTCCTGTTCTAGTTCGACATACGGGGTGAGTAATTGGCTGAGCGGATGCCTCCGAAAACCTCCGGCAATGAACAGCCGTTCCCACCATTCTCGGTTCCGTCCACTTCCCAGCTTAACTGTCACCCCAAGCGCCACCCGAAACACTCGGCGGCATTCGAGGATACGACGTTTAATCTCCGCCTCGGAGAGGTCTGACCAGCCATCCATCCATAGTCCTGCTTCGAAAGGCAGCACCGAATTCAGTGGATCGCTTGCAAGCGAAACCACCTGCGATTCGCCGCCCGGTAGACGGTCGATGCGCATCGCGTCGTGGCCGTCGTGGAGTACTATCGAAACAACCCCAAAAACCGACATCAGCTCGCCTGTTAAGTCGGTCATCATTGATAAAACAGACGTTTCATCTCGTTGGTCAGAACAAGATGCAGCAGGCATTGCGGCCAAAAGCTCGGATATCGGCGGCAACCGGCGAAAATTGGAGATTGAAATGTGCTTCTGAAATTTAACAATATTCCGACTGGGAATTTTCACTATGTTGGGAGAGTGGCAATGGATTAGGTTTTTTTCGGGTTGGGCTTCAGCCCTGCAGATGGAACGATTAAGCTCAAGGGGAACGCGATGGCAATATCAGTGTATACTCTAGATATCTTCGGAGCATCCATGTTTCTGAAACCTAGCTCAAATAAACTGCAGTGTCTCAATTTGAAATGATAGCACGTGTGACCTAAATTTGATCAGTTCGTTCATGAATCCTGAAAATTACATTCTAAATACGGCGACACCCAGCCTCCCGCGGAAACTTTTTTTCATTAAGTCCCTGCAGTGGTTATTAACATTTTCTCGAATTTATCGATGCGACTGACTGGCGTCGACGAGAAGTTGCAGCGCTCAGTGATATGGTATTTGTGAAATATTACCTCCTCGAGATCAGATTTTCTTGAGCCTTTCGGATTGCTGACGATCTAAGAAGCGTATTGATTGTATATAACATGTGGAAGGCTTTGAAGCCAAGCGTCAGCCTTAGCCAGGATGCTCCAAGATAATGTAAATCTCGGATGCGAGTATTGCAGCAGGAGACACGCCATCACGGACACCTGGTTCTGCTTCCGCAGACCAATTCAGGGAATAGCGCTGGACGCATTGACCACTTTTGTGGCGACAGGAAGTGCCGGTTCGGATCCGGCCCAAGCGGGCACGGATCTCCAATTCGGCTTCTGGATGCCTCCCCTGCCTCCACAGGTCCAATTGAGCTGGCCACCGAGCATTCGTTCGCGGCCCCCGATCCAACTGGCCGCGTGTTGCTGCGACTGCTGATGGGTGTCAGGCGGAACGGTGAGGGCTCCGAGGTTCGAGAAAGGCGGGGGGATACTGAAGTGGCGGCGGCCTTATGCGGTGCCTGATCTGTCACAGCCGACGACGAAAGCAGAGGAAGGGAACAGAGATCTTGGTGACATTTGAAATTCGCGGGACATCCCTTGAATCCCCGCACTCACGGGTCTCCAAGGTGCCGGCGAGTGTAACTCCCGACACTGGGCAAGTTCTTGTAGCACCTATCCACCCATGATTTCAGCTGCTGTCCGGGTCGGTCGAGAGAGCCGACGATGTGCAGGATTTCGTCAGACATGGGCTCGCGCTGCGGTTGCGTTCGGCTTCCTCAGTGCCCAGAGACGGCCGGAAGGACTGCGGATCAATTCGCCTCCCGACACCTGCACGAAGCGGTCCACGTCGTGCCGAACGGCGGGGAACGAGTCGTAGTCGTCCCCAGCCAAGAGCCCGCCCGCGTTGAGCACTTTCCAATAGGCGTCGATTTCCATGTAGGTTTCGTCCTGGAGATGGGCGGAATCCAAGAAGATGAAGTCGATTACCCAGGGCAGAAAAGCAAGGCACTGGGCCGCCGAGAGTGATGTAAGGCACCACGGGAGCACCGTCTCGGTGAGTTGGTGTCGGATAATGTTGTCCATCCACAGCTCGTAGATTCTGGGCCGGCCATGTTGGAACTGCAGGTCCCGCTGGAAACGCTCAAGAAACCACATCTCGCTTGAGCCAGTGAAGGAGTCGATGCAGAGCAAATGTCCGCACTGGCGGGCTTGGAGCGCTTGGCCGAGTCGCACCGCGGTGGAACCGACAAAGGTCCCCACCTCAAGGGCGAAGACCGGCGTCGTCCGTGCATGGATGGCGTTTTCAAGGAGCCACCCCAGGTCCTCCGCGTTGCCCAGCGCCCCGGCGTAACCGATGGGAAGCATCTCCGGTGGAAACGTGAAGGTGGCGTAGATGTCCTGGTCCCGGTGGAGCACCTTCCGGACTTCCCGGAAGTCGGGCCGATGCCGGGTCTCGGAGGCGAAGCGGTGGACGATTTCCGCCGTTTGGGGGTTCAGTTGACGTGTGTCGGTCGATGGGGTAAATCCGCCTTCCGCGCGGAGCGCAGTTGCTGCCGTTTCGGAGTCAGCACGCTTCTGCGCGGCGAGGACCCACCAGTCCGCCTCCTCCCGTTGGGCGGTTTCGATGGAGGCGACAATCTGCAGGAGCGGTTCCGATGCGGTAGGGCACGGTCCGCCGCCGGCAATCTGGCGATAGGCCGCGATAACATCCAAGGGGCCGGACAGCAATTTGGCGAACTGCGGCAGGTCGAAGCGGTGCCGCTGGCCTGGAGCGGACGGTTGAGGGAACAGAACGGACCAACAGTTCCGCACCGAACCGATCAGCCGGGCGCCAGGCTTCATGCCCTGTTGTGCACAGTTGAGGAAATCAGCCGGTTCTTTCAGGCACTCAAGGGCATCGATCGAGACCACCAAGTCGATGGACTTAGCGGCCGATAGGGTAAACTCACAGGGATCGGCGACGCGGAAATCCAGATTTGGCAGGATGCTTCCGAAATGAAGTCTGGCGTAGTCGATCGATGCCGCCCTGGGATCGATGCCGATCACCCGGGAATTGGGGAACCGTCGTGCAAGAATCGCGGTGCCATCACCCAGGCCGCAGCCGGCATCCAGGATCGTATCTCCGTCACATGCGTGGGCTGCTGCGAGTTCATAGCGGGCGAGGCGGGCTTCGGAGAGGCTGCCAACCTCACGCAAACAATCACGTTGGGCATGATCCTGCGCACAGTTGATAGGAAAAGGATGTCCGGCCAAGGCGGCCGCCGGGATCTTTTCCAAGACCATTGCGATGGGTTCCCCGGCGACCGAGGGTGTCGCAAAGGGTCGAACAACATGAGACAGGGGATGCTTGCGAAAGCCAGCCTCCAGAAAGCGTGTCTGCCACCAGTCACTGTTCCGGGTCGCATCAGCCGGGAGCGCCACCCAAAGGTTCCGCCCGGTCACGCGCCACAATTCGCTGAGCCAGACGGCCAGGTCGGAGTCGGAAACAAGGGCGAGGCTACCGAGGTTCAGGACCGTGTCCGCCTGGCCGTCTCGGAATCGCGTCCAGTGATCGGCCGACTTAGGCATGGTCTCGCGGACAAGGGCCTGTTCCTTTCCGGGTCGGTGCTGGGTCAATCGGGCGTTGCCACTCCCCGTGAGTTCCACCTGCAGGAACGAGGAGGAACCGAAGAACTCAGTCAAAAGCGTTATGAAAGCGGATTCCTCCGCAGAGATGGGCAGGTTTTTACCGAGGCGGAGGTCCGCCGGTGCTTGGGAGAGACCGTAGCTTGCCAGCACGAATCTAAGGTCGGAATGGATGAGGTAGTTCCGAGCAACATCGCGCTCTGAGTAGGGGTTGCCCCACCGTCGTTTCTGTTCGTCCGGCGTCACCTCCCGGCGGAGACGAGATGCAGTCTCCGCCCGGTGGATAAACAAAAGATCAATGACCTCCTGTCCGGCGCGGCGGCTGGTCGGGCAGTAAACGTCGTCATGAATCGGCAGAGGTTCCTGGAGGATTTCGTGCAGAATCTGGTGGGCGGCGCAGGCCCGAAACAGAGCACCCTGGAAATGGAGAAAGGCGAGGGGCCGTCCCCCCATCGTATAGCGCCCCCCCTCGAAAGACAGATCGCCCGGGGCAGATCCCGCCGCCGTGCTTTCCAAGCCAGCCCCCATGGGGTGCACCCACGCGAGTTGGGGCAAGATCAACGGTTGCGGACAGAACAGGTATTCGCAGCGTCCCTTCGGGAGGTGATGGGGCAACAGGTCCGCTCGGACGAGGTGATCGACGAACATCTCCTCTGGGGAAGAGTCGAAAAAGCTGCTCCAAGCTGCGGCTGAATCCAAAGTAGCCACGATCTTCTCACCGAAGAACGAGTTTCCGAAATCATGCCGTCCCTCCCGCCTGAGTTCGTTCAATTTGGCGAAGACCCCCTCTAGGTACTTTGCGGGTGACCCTTCAAAAGAGTCGAGTTCTCGGGTGTAGGTTTCCAGCCATCCCGGATCATGGAGGGCCACGAAGCAGGTGGACGAGCAGGTGAAGGTCGCTCCGACCAATTCGTCATGCAGCCGGCTCAGCTTCTCATTGAAGAAAATGTCCGCATCCCAAGCCAGTACCGGGGTGGAGCCATAACACTCCCGGATCACAACCCAGCGCAGGAAACACTCGAAGAAGTGGTTCTGGTAGCGCTGTTGGAGGTTGGGATACCGCACGGCGATCCCTTGGTATAGTTTGGAAACGTCCCGCAGGTGGAAGTTCCTCGCTTGCAGCGCGACTCGGTCAGCCACCGGAATATATTCCCATCCGAACAGGCAAAGCACATCGACTGGTTCGTCGTTGAATCCACGCTCGTGAGCATATTGCGCCAGTTCGGCGAGCGGGGTTCTCGTGGTGTATTGCTCCTCAGAATAAAGCCAAAATATCATCACCGATTTCATGCGGCAGATGGAAAATCTGGTTGGAATTCGGTTCTGGGTGCTGCCTGGTCGGGGAGAGTCGCGCCATCGACCCAGCCCACGTTTACATTTTGTTTAGGCCTGTGGGGGAAACTCATGACAAGGCCAATCCTCGGGCGCCGCGCTGCTGAGGCAGGCGCATGTCAAACTCACCGAACTCCTCGAACTCCTCCATATGATTCTGGAGCACCAATGACGGGGGCAGTTTGAGACAGATCACCGATACGGGGGCGGTGCGCTCGGAAATCGACTGGAGATCCGGATCTCTGGCCCGCTGCAGCCCATAGCTGAGTCCGTAGACTCCACAGGCAACTAGGTGGTAGGGATACAAAGTAGTGGCGGCCTGGCATTGCATGCTGGAAGCGGTTCCAAGGAGGAACTGGTTTTCCGTAGCAGGAACCTTGCTGATCCCAGCGGTTCTGGGTTTTTCCTCGCTTGGGAGGGCTTCGCTTGGTCCGGGCCGTGCTGCGAGGGGCCCCTGAATGGTGCCGAATCCTGAAACAACCGCGCGCCGTGAGGCTCTCGGCTCCCTCGCAGCCGCCCAAATGGCGGAACGGGCGGGGCGACTCGACGAAGCCTGGGCCTTGTGTCTGTCGGCAGTCGAGGAACGGCCGTTCCACCCGGATGCCTTCGTCCAGATGGCCAGCATTTCCGCGGCCGGGGGGGATCGGGAGACGGCCCGGCTGTCCCTCCAGCGCGCCAAGTCCATGGCCCCGATGTGGGCACTCCCAGCGCAACTGTTGGAGGGACTTGGACGCGGTCCGAAGTCGAATGGTTCCACCCCTGCTGCGACACCTCCTCGGTTCGTCCTGCCGGCACGGCAATCGCGGTTGAGCGTCTGCCTGATCGTGAAGAATGAGGAACGGTTCCTCGGAAAGTGTCTCCGTTCCGTGGAGGCCTTGGCGGACGAAATCCTGATCGTGGACACCGGGTCGACCGATCGCACCGTCGAGATCGCACGGTCGCACAGGGCCCGGGTCGACTCCTTCGTCTGGTGCGACGACTTCTCGGCCGCCCGCAATGTGGGTCTGGAACAGGCCCGGGGCGATTGGATCCTGATCCTCGATGCCGACGAGGAGCTCTCGCCCGAGGATCATGATGTGGTGCTCGAGGCGGTGCGTGGCGAGTCGAACCACCTTCTATGGAGGCTGCGGTGCATCCAGGAACTCGAAGGGCGGCTCTATCAGGGCTATGTGCCCAGACTGTTCCGAAATGCCCCCGGCATCTGGTTCCGGGATCCGATCCATGAGTCCGTCACCCAAACCGTCGAAGTCCTCTTGCGGATCTGGTGCATGGAGACCGGACTTTCCAGTGCGCGTCTGATCCACCACGGAAACACTCCAGAGATCATCCAGGAGCGTGGAAAGGTGGGGCGAAATCATGCCCTGCTGCTGCGGGCGGTTTCGGACAACCCCGGCAACGCGTACATGCAGATGCAGTTGGGATGCGAATACCTCCGCATGGAGCAGGCCGACAAGGCGTTCCACCATTTCGGACTGGCGGTTGATCTCTGTGAGGAGTCCGGCGGGTTGTTCCCCGATTCCGTGGAAGCCCTCCTGACCCAGTACGGCAGCCAGCTGGTCCAGGAGCGTCGCTTCGAGGAAACCGAACGTCTCCTCACAGGCCGTCTGGCGAACCAGTCGCCACTCACCCCCTGGCACCGGTATCTGAGAGGGCGGGCTCGGATGGAACTGGGGCGGCTGGGGGAGGCTCTTGAGGATCTGCAGGACTGTCTTGCTCGGCGGTCGGCGGAAACGCTTTGGATCACCCCAGGGGATCTCGGGACTCCCGAGCTGGAATTCATGATCGGGGAGGTCCTAGGTCGGTTGGGACGGAATGAGGACTCCGAGCGGTTCCTCAGGCAGGCGCTTGCCAAGGATCGGACCTGCGTTCGGTACATCGGGGCCACCGCGCGGATGATCGCCCGTCGCGGTGACCCGGTTGGAGCCCTCGGATTCCTGCTCGAACACCTCCCCGAGGCCTCGAACAGCATCGACCTTTGGATCCTGGGCGCGCAGATCGCGCTGAATGCACCCGGTCTCGAGGCCTTTTCCGCGGAGTGGACCCGAGATGCCCTCGGACATCACCCTTCCGACACGACACTCCAGTTGCTGTGCGGTGCTGCGTTGATCCAGGCCGGGATGATTCCGGACGCATACCGCCTTTTTGTGGGATTGCCGGATGTCCGTCAGCCCAAGGTTCTGGGGGGACTTCTCTTTACCGGGATTTACAGGGGCGGCGTTCGGTTGCCGGATCTGGGACCGCAGGAGCAGCGCACCGCCATCCTCTCGATCGTCGGCATCCTCCAGCAGCTTGGGGCGAGGGGAAGAGCCGATCTTGTCGCCGGTTTCCGGCAGGCCGTGGGCGCATACGCTGTCCAGTATCCCTGGATCGCTGAGGCCTTCGGGGATCCCGATCACGGCGGCGTGCCGACCCGACAACAGGGGGCGTGAAGTCACCCGCAGCCGCGGATCAGAGCATTCCGTGCGCGCCATCAAGGCATAAAAAAAGGGCGACCGAAGTCGCCCTTGAGATGCTCTGGAGTGTCGTATTACGACAGCAGCCGGAGGGCCGTCTGCGGCAGCGAGTTTGCCTGGGCCAACATCGCGGTGCCGGACTGGACCAGGATGTTGTACTTCGCGTACCGGGCGCTCTCCTCGGCGACGTCGACGTCCTTGATGCGGCTCACCGAGGCCGAGAGGTTCTCGGACAACACGGCGAGATGATCGTTCGTCTTGGTCAGGCGGGACAGGTCGGCGCCGACACCGGCGCGATGGGTCGCGATGTTGGAGATCTCGGTCTTGAGGGTCGACATGGCGGATGTCGCACCGCTCGTAGAGCCGAGGCTCAGAGAAGAGATGCTGGTGTAATTGCCGGCCAGATCGATTCCCGTCGTAGTGAACTTCTGGTTATCATCCTGCTGCATCACTTCGATGCCCGCGCTCGCGAACAGAGAGACACCATTGAACGTCTGGTCCTTGATCAGACCAACGTAATCCTGAAGGGTGGAGAACTCCTTCTGGTAAAGGGCCAGATCTGAGCTGCTCTTGGTCTCGTCCTGAGCAAACGTCGCGAGTTCGCTCATGCGGTCCAAGGCAGTCGCCACCTTCGAGAGGAAGCCGTCCTGGGTCTGCTTGTACGAGATCGCGTTGCCGATGTTGGCCCGGACCGCCTGGGTCCGGTTGATCTGGGCATCGAACTTGGAGGCCACGGCCAGACCGGCTGCGTCATCCTGGGGCTCGACGATTTTCGTTCCAGAGGAGAGCCGGGCGAGGGACTTCTGGAGGTTGTTGGTGGAATCGGCGAGGAAACGAGCTCCGCGCGCTGCTGTGGTGTTGGTGTTGACGACCATAAGACTATCCTTGTCTGCAAAACCCGGCATCCATGCCAGGTAAGGGGAACGGACCCCTCGGCCAGCGGAATCACATGATCCCGTTGATTAGTCTTTACGGTCGCCTCAACGACGCCTTAAGGAATTTTCACTGCGATCTCCAAACCGCGTTGCCATAGGACGGCACTCCGGCACGACCCGCACGCAAGGGGCAACGCCGTCAGATCTGCAGGAGGGTTCCGAACAACTCGTTGACCGTCGAGAGGAGCTTCGCCGAGGCCTGATAGGCCCGTTGGTATTGGATCAGCGTCGACATCTCCTCGTCGATCGACACACCGATCACCGAGTTCCGGGTCTGGGCGAGGTTGTGGCTGATCACCTCCTGGTCCGCCAACCGATTGTTGATGTTGGCCAGATCCTGTCCGAAGGACGCAACGGTCTGGTTGTAGTGCTCGAGGAACGTGAGCTTGCCGAGCGAGTCCTGGGGCGTGCCCATCGCGGTGGCGAGAGCCAAGGCGGTGCCGTTGTCCCCGGGTGCCCCGTTGCCACTCAGCTGGACCTTTCGCCAGTCGTCGAGGAGATCGCTGTTGACCCGGATGCTTCCGGATCCAGTCCCTTCGAAGAAATTCAGCCCGGATCCGCCGTCCAGATTCTTTCCTGAGGCGTGGATGGCATTGAACTTCTTGATCAGGTCGGCGGCGACGGTGTCGATGCTGTCGCGGAGATCCTGCAGCGAGCCATCCCGGGCCTCGATGAGTCCCATCAGCGCCCCTCCCCCGGTGAGGGTTGCCTTCTGGGATCCGTCATCCGTCGCGGCCGCGACGCGCGGCCGTGCGCCTTCGGTGGTCTGGAGCTGAAGCTTCCCGATCTGGAGGTTGGCGGTGATGATCTCGACCCCATTGATCGAGAGCGACATCCGGGACTGGTCGTCGAACGTCGTCTGGAACGAGACGAACTTCGCGAGTTCCTCGAGCTTGCCCTGGAGCATGTCCTTGGACGCGCCGCCGGTGCCACTCACGAGGATGGCGGCCGACGTGTCATTCGCCAGCTTGGCAAGCTGGGACAGGATCTGGTTGGTGTCCTTGAGACGTCCGGTCAGGTCGACATCGAGGTCGTCCTGAAGCTGGGCGAGCCGCTGGTCGGTCGAGTTGAACTTGTCCGTCAGCTGTTCCGCCTTCATCAGGAGGACCTGACGATCCGCGGAAGAGGCGGGGGCCAACGACGCCGACTGGATGGCATTCGAGAACTCGGAAAGGCCATTCGCGACGGCGAGCTGTCCGCCAAGGTCCCGCGCCGCGGCCTCGGCCTCCGGGGTGGCGCTTTGTCGATCGATCTGCTGACCGAGAAGGACCTGCCCCAACTGAAGCGCCCGCTGGACGTTCTGAAGATAGGTCGAGGTGCTCGTCTCGCGGATGACCTGCTCATCCAGGATCGCGTCCCGGAGGGAGGTCACCCCGATGACCTGGACGCCCGACCCTGTCCCGGTCGAATCCCGACGCGGCTCGATGATCAGTCGGGCGCGCGCGTAGTTGGGATTGCTGACATTGGCGAGGTTGACGCCGGAGGTCTCGACGCCTTGTCGTGCCACGGAGATGGACGACGCGGCGATGTCGAGTGTGTTGAGGAGTCCACCCATGGCAGAGGATCAGACGACGGAGCTCCAGCGGGACAGCGTGTTGCCGGGGAGTGCGAACGCGCGTTCGCGACCCTTGGCCCCATAGGTTCGACCTGGACTCGTCACTCCAGACCGTTGCAGCACCTGCTGGGCCAATTCGATGGACCGGCTGAGCAGCAGGACATTCTGCTGGAACTTCCGCTGACTCATGGCCATGGCGTTCTGGAGGCGAACCACCAGGGTCTCGACCTCCTGCGCCAGTTCGACAGGAAACAATGGGTAGAGGTCGACGCGTCGTCCCGGAGCGGGCACCCCGAGAAGCGTGGCGACGCCCAACTGGGTGTCCTTGCGGAAACGCTCCGCTGCGAACAGCTCTGACAGCACCGCGGTCTGCGCCGCGATGTTCTCGGACAGGGCGTCGAATTGGCGGGCTATGATGCTGGCCTGCTGGGCCTCGATGAGGGCGAGCAGCCGGCAGGCACGGTCATGCTCCTCGGTGAGCGCCTGCTTCCAGCGGTCGACCTCGGCCGTCATCGATCCTCCAACGTCGGACGGGGACGGCTCGCGGCCCCCAGCTGCAGGGACAGCTGCCGTCCAAGCGATTCACGGAGCCCCAGCTGTCCAGACTGGGTCACCTGATTGGCCACCACATCGTTCATGAGGTCACCGTAGACATCGCCCATGACCTTGGACTGGCCGGATTTCCCCCCGGCATCGATCTGACTGCGCGGGGCCGACTTCAGGATCTCCCGGACGAGGATCGACTCGAACTGCTGGAGCACCCTTTCCGATTTCTGCTCGGGCGTGGTGGCACCGCGGAGCAGCTGGGAGGGGTCTGAATTGCTGAGGTAGGTGACGTCCATGACATCATCGCAGCAGGAGCTCTGCCTGGAGGGCTCCGGACTGCTTCAGGGCCTGGAAGATGGCGACGATGTCGCGTGGCGTCGCACCCACCGCGTTGAGGGCGGCGGCCACCCGCTCCACGGTCGGCATCTCCGCGAAGGGGATGAGACCTGCCTTCTGCTCCGTGACATTGATGTCGGTGTTGGGGACCGCGACAGTCGCGGCATTCGTCGGGGCGAAGGCGTTGGGCTGGGAGACGGTTTGGGACTGAGCGACCGAGACAATCAGACTTCCGTGGGCAATGGCACAGCTGTTGATCCGGACCCGCGCCGTGGCGACGACCGTGCCAGTACGCTCGTTCAGGATGACCCGTGCTGGGGTATCGGGGATCACCTCGATGGCCTGGACCTGGGCAATGAACTCGACGGGACTGGCCTGGAACTGGTCGGGCAGTTCGAGCATGAGCGTTCCGCCATCCAGAGCCCGGGCGCTGTCGGGAAACTTGCGGTGGATGGCCTCTACGGTCCGTGCCGCCATTGTGAAGTCGGGGTCGTTCAACACGAGCTGCATCGTGTTGCCATCGAGGAGCGTGACGGGGATCTGATTCTCGACGAGGGCTCCCCCGATGATCTGGCCGCTGGTGGGATGGTTCTTGGTGACGGAGCTTCCTCCGGACGAGGCCGAGAAGCCGCCGATGCTGACTGCGCCCTGGGCCACGGCATAGACCTGTCCGTCGGCACCGATGAGCGGGGTCTGCATGAGGATGCCTCCCTGCAGGGTCTTGGAATCGCCCATCGTCGCCACCTGGACGTCGATCCGGGAGCCGGACTTGGCGAAGGGTGGGATCTCGGCCGTCACAATCACGGCGGCCACGTTCTTCGAGGAGATGCGCTGGGGGTCAAGGAAGAGGCCGAAGCGGCGCATGAGGTTGCCGATGGCCTGGCGGGTGTAGGTCGGGTCCTTGTCGCCATCGCCTGCAATGCCGTTGACTAGCCCATAGCCGACCAGCTGGGTGCCTCGGGCGCCATGGAGGAAGGCGATGTCCCGGATGCGCACCCCGGCGGTCTGGCCCAGGGCGGCCGATGACCAGCCGAGCACGGTGGACAGTGCCAGCAGGACGACGCACAGACGGGGAATCAGGGGTGATATCATGGGGTCACAGCGGGTTGACCTTGTCCCAGACCCATCCGAACCAGCCGCGCTTCTGGGCATCGTTCAGGTTGCCCTTGTTCTCGTATCGCAGCGTCAGGTCGGCGAGCTGGGTGCTGGCCACGGTGTTGTCCGGGAAGACGTCCGCCTTCCGGACGGCGGCGCGGAGAACGATGGTCGAGACCTCGCCGGAGACGGTTGTCGAACGACGCCCTTCGACGAGCAGGTTGCCATTGGGCAGCACGTCGACGACCCGGACCGTGAACCGGTCGGTGATGACGGCGACGTCCGACACCTGGCCACCGCCTTCGAAGCTGTTCTCGGTCGACGCCTTCAGTGCCGGGAATTTGCCGCCCTTGGTGAACGCGGAGCTGGCGGCCGGACTGAAGAGGAACGACTCGATCTGCGCGTTGACATCGGACTTCTTGCTGGTGTTCCGCTTCTGGTTCTTGGTCGCCGTGCTGGACTGCTTGACGACGACGGTAAGGAGGTCGCCGACGGCGGTCGCCGTCGGATCGGAGACCACCATCAAGGCTCCCTCCTTCCAGAGGGAGTCGCCCCGGGCGAGGCTGAGACACAGGCAGAGACTAGCGAACCACCACGACAGTCGTTTCATTGAGGACCTTTCCACGCATTTCAACGGGTTTGAGGAGACTCCGGACCCGGAGCCCGCTGCCCCGGTATCCATCCTCGAGGGCGACGGCCTGGAACTCCACGGCGAGGGAGCCGTCCTGGAGTCGTGCCGCGATCGTCTCGCCGCGATGGATCAGCGGCCGTCTCCGGACGTGTCGTTCGAGGACCACCGCGCCGGAGGCCACGGGGGTCGCGATGCTGCATTCGTCCTCGGAGGGATCCCCCATCCAGGGGTTCCCGGCGAGGGACAGCGTGTCCACCCGTTGACGTTTCATGACATCCGTTCCCACGTGGGACTGAGCTGCGAGGGGACTCTCTGCGACCCAGACGTCGCGGAACCACTCCAGATGCACAGGAAGGGCGTGCTTGCTGACCGGGCGGCCGTCGACCACCAGCTCGAACTGGGGGAAGATCCGACGGGCCGGCTGTGAGATGCGGGTCACCCATCGGAGGGAGAGTTCCCCGGCAGGAACTCGGATTTCCGGAAGGGTTTTCTCGAAGGAGACCACGAGATCCCCTTCCTCGATCTTCCACTCCTTCCGGAGGGCCTGCTCGAGGATGGACATGATCTCGGCGGTCTCGACCGTGCGGAGGACCGGGACATCCTTGGGTGCCGGCTCGTCGCCGGGCAGCGGCAGCGAGAGGGCCCAGGCGAGCATTCCCGCCCGCCAAAGACATCCAGCGAACCTGGTGAGGAACATCATGGGATCAGCCACGCTTGAGGTTGTTGCTCTGCTGCATCATCTCATCGGCAGCGGCGATGGCCTTGGTGTTCACCTCGTAGGCCCGCTGGGCCGTGATGAGGTTCACCATCTCCTCGACGACCTTGACGTTGGACAGCTCGAGGAATCCCTGGTGGACCTCGCCGAATCCGTTCTCGGCGGGCTGGCCGGTCTCCGGGGGGCCGGAGGAGACGCTTTCCTTGTACACGTTGCGGCCGATCGAGACGAGGCCGGCGGGGTTGGCGAAGCGGGTCAGCTGCAGCCGTGTGGTCTGGATTCCGTTCACGCTGGAAAGGGATACCTGGCCGTTCTGGGAGACGGTGACGGCAGTGGTTCCCGGCGGGACCGTCGGAAAGCCGGTGACGGGATAGCCATCGCTGTTCACGACCACCCCAGCAGACGACACCTTGAACCCGCCATCCCGGGTGTATCCGCGCGTGCCATCCGGCAGCGACACCTCGAAGAACCCGTCTCCCATGATGGCCATGTCCATCCGCTCGCCCGTCTGGCTCAGTTCGCCGTTGGTGAACACCCGGGAGGTCGCCACCGTACGCGTTCCGTGCCCAACCTCGATGCCAGCCGGGAGCTGGTTGCCCGTGCCCTGCTCGGATCCCGCCATCCGCTTGGCCTGGTAGAGCAGGTCCTGGAACTCGATCTTGCTCTTCTTGAACCCGGTCGTGTTCACGTTCGCGAGGTTGTTCGCGATGATGTCCAGGTTGTTCTGCTGGGCCTGGAGACCGGAGGCGGAGCTGTAGAGGGCGCGAATCATGACGGTTCAGACGGGTTCAGGAAAAAAGGGTCGTTGTGAGGATCAGGGGCTTCAGGGGCTGGCGGTGTTTCACTGCGGCGCGGTTCCCAGCTCCTGGATCGACCGGGCCATCCGGTCATCCGCGATCTGGAGGGCCCGCTGGTTGGCCTCGAAATGCCGCATGGCCATCAGCATCTGGCCCATCTCGACAACGGGCGAGGTGTTGGCGCCTTCGAGGAATCCCTGCTGGAGCGTGGTCTGCGTCGCCGGGACCGCCCGCGCACCGGGTGCCAGCCGGTAGAAGTTTCCGCTCATAGGCTGGAGCTGGCTTGGATCCGCCACCTCGAACAACTGGATCTGGGCCCCCGGGACTCCGCCTTGGGAGATCTCGCCCCGCGGTCCGACCGCGATAGGACCCGCCGCCGGGTCCACCACAATCCGGCCGGCAGCCCCCAGGACAGGATAGCCATCCTTGTTCAACAGGGTCCCCGTACGATCGACGCGGAACTGGCCGTCCCGCGTGAAGACCCGACCACCGCCGGGAGCCTCCACTGCAAAGTATCCGGGACCGGAGATGCCGAGATCGGTCGAATTCCCGGTCGACTGCAACGTCCCCTGTTCCCGGCTCAGACCCTGCTTGAGGGTCGGATACGCGCTTCCCAGGCGTCCCTGTGCCCCAGGTATGCGGAATTCCTCGAAGGCGGCGATCTGTGCCCGGTAGCCCGGACTGGCCTGACCCGACAGGTTCTGGGCCACGACGTCGTTCCAGGCGAGGTTCGCCGTCATGGCCGCCGAGGCTTGATGCAGCGCGATGTTCATCCTCGCCCCCCGCAGCACCACCCGTGCCACCCCGCATGCCGGATGAGACTTCGCGCGCCGGAGTCCGTTCGGGCTAAACCCTGCCGGGGCCCCTCCGAGGATTGTGCCCTTGGCACCATCGCTGCTGCGAGGGACCCGCTGGTCCAGTTCGAACCATAACCATGAGCACCACGAATCCTGCGGAGCCGAAAGCGACGACCGAGGCCAAGAACCAGGCCGTGCAGCAGGCGATCGAGGCCGCGGAGGCCAAGGCGGCGGCACACGACCGCGATGGGGCCATCGCCGAACTGGAGCGCGCCCTCTCCTTGGAGGCCGACTCCCCTTTCGTCCTGAAGATTCTCGGCGGGCTGCTGCTGGAGGCGGGCTCCCATTGGGAGGCGCAACAGCGGTACCGTCACCTGCTCAGGCTCCAGCCTGACAATGCCGAGGCCCATGTGCTTTCCGCGGTCGCAAGCCTCCGTATGGGGCGTCTGGATGAGTTTACGACGGGCATTGGCAGGGCACTCGATCTCGATCCGGCGAACATTCCAGCGCTCCAGTGGCGCGCCAGGGTTGCCTTCGACAACGAGAACCACTCGGAGGCCGGCCGGGACTACGCCCGTCTGGTCGATCTGGGACAGGTCGATGTCGACACCCTGACCACCCTGGGGGTCTGCCTTGCCCGTGGCGGGCAGTGGGAGATCGCCGGGGAGACCTTCGCCCAGGCGGTGGTCCTGCACGGCACCGCGGAGGTGGCCCGCGAGAACCTCGAGGTCGCCCGGCGGAAGCTGGGTCGTCCAGCCTCCCCGGCCTCTCCGGGATCGCTGCTCGAGGAAGCCGGAGCGGACTATGAGCGCGGCAATTCTGCCCTGGCCTGCTGGGCCTGGATGGAATTCCTGAAATCCCAGCCGAGGAACCAGGAGATCCGTAAGAATGTCGTGAGCGTGCTGGTCGAGCGGAAGTGGACCGCACCCGCCCTGCCCCACCTTGAGGAACTCGTGCGGGGCAATCCCTGGGACCCGGCTCTGGGAACCTGGCTCGCGCTGGTCCGGTTCGAGACCGGACATCGCGCCAAGGCCCTGGAGGCCCTCCAGGCGGTCTTCGCCATCGACCCCCAGTTCCTCGAGGCCCGACGTCTCGAGGTCGACCTCATCCATCGCGACGGGCGGCATGAAGAGGCCTGGTGGCTTGTCCAACGCCTCTGTCGGGATCACCCGGAAGACGTCGTGGTCCGGATCTCAAGAGGTGTCTGCGCCTTCCACTGCCAGCGCTGGGCCGAGGCGGTCGCCGATCTGGAGTGGGTGCTCCAGCGGCAGCCGAGCAATCCCCTGGTGCGGCGGAATCTTGAAGCGGCCCAGGAACGGCTCCGGGAGTCCGAGTCCCGACGCGACGAGGCCCGCCTCCGGGCGAGCCTTGACGAGGCGGGACGCCTCCAGGCCTCCGGGGACCTCCGGGGGGCGATCGCCCTTCTTGAACCCGTGACCGAGCGGAGGCCCGACTGGTCGGAAGCCTGGGATGCACTCGGGTCCCTGCGATACATGGCGGGAGATGCCGAAGGGGCCCGCCGCGACCTGACCAAGGCCAACTACCTGGCTCCTGGACTCCCGGACCTCCAGGTCCGTCTGGCGATGGCTGCAAATGCCTGTGGCCGTGGTGCCGAGGCCATCGCGTTGCTGGATCAGGTCACCGAGGAGCAATCGCTGCATGCACCGGCCCATCGTCTCCGCGGGGATCTGCTCCTGGAGACCGCCCCGGCCGACGCCCTTCGTTCCTATGCCGCCTGTCTGAGGGCCACGTCCTCGGTCTGCGAGGATCTCATCCGCCTGGGCGTTGCCCTGCTGCAGGCGGGCCGTGCCGGCGAGGCCCGGCCGGTGTTTGAGACCGTCCTGGTCATCCATCCCGACCACCCTGTGGCCCTGAAGGCCAGGAGCCGCATCGAATCCGGAACCCATGCCTAGGCCTTCCGAGGAGCTGCAGACGGACGATGTGGGGGCACCTGAGGGGATCGCCGCCGTGCCACCGGCATCCGAGACGGATTCCGTTGAACGCCGGCCATCGCGCTCCCGTGCGCGCTCTGCGGCCGTGCTGGATGGAGATGAGCTGAAGCTTCGCCTCTCCTCGGAACTCCACCGGGTTCTCCGGACCCAGTGCCATCCGGGGGGCTGGCGGATGGAGGATCTGGTGACCGAGACGTTGCGTCACCACCTCGTGGCCCGGAGCCCGGCCATTTTTCATGGAGATCGACTTCTCGCGTCCGCGGATGTCTGCCGATTCTGGTCGAGGAATCCCCTCGAGACCGGACTTCGACTTCGATCGGACCGGGGCACCTTCCTGATCTCCACGCATCCCGAGAGCGGCGGGTACCGCCAATGGCGGCAGCACTTCACCACGCTGGGACTCTCGGATCCGGATCGTGAGGCTCGCCAGATGCGGCTGATCCAACTGCAGGAGGCCATGGAAAGCGTGGAGGACTTTGCCCCGACCGGGTGGCGCAAGGAGATCCGGGCCGAGGATTTCATCGTGACCGAAGGCGTCCTGACCGACGCTGGCTCAACGGCGGCTGGAGGGACCGGTGATCGACGGGGTTGATTTGGGCCATGAACGATAAGACGCTGACACCCATGAGAAATGGATCCTTTGGAGACCTGCGATCGGGGCGCACGGCAGCCGATCTCTGTGCACTGGGGCTCATCGCGAGCGTCCTCGGGACGGGCGTGCTCGACGCCGCGGACCGTCCGGGATACCTGCCCGCCCGCGGGGCCAACCTGGGCCGGATCCGCACGCTGCCCCCTCCGAAACCCCAGATCCCTGCCCTGCCGCCGCTGCCGCAGACCTACGTCCCGGAGCCCAAGCACACCGGCGAGTTCATTGCGCAGCTCCATGCGACCTCGGCCCAGTTCGGAACCAACTTCACCGTCCGCGCCGAGTCCCCCGATCCGGTCTACCTCGGGAACACCCTGGCCACGACCGCCAATCCCGTGTTGGGGCCGTACGCTCCTCTGGATGCATCTGCCCAGACCGAGGCAATCCTGGGATATTTCTCGGCTGGGGGACGGACCAACGGGGTCCCACTGGTTCCTGGGGTGAATGGGGTCAACGGGATCAACCCCGTCCTGCCCATCGTCCTCCCCGTCAACGGGCTGTTGCAGCCACAACCCGCCGTGAGCGGTTCAGCCAGGGCCACCTATGAGCTCAAGTAGAGTCCTCCTCGTCCTGCTCGCCGCGCTGGCTCTGAGGGCCGACACCCCTCCGGAATCGTCGCCAAAGACCAATGCGGCACCCGTGGAGTTCGGGCTGGACCCGCGACTCGGGGCGTTGCCGACGGAGAACCTCCGGTTCAAGCCCCGCACGGAATACATCGAGGGACAGAACAGGCGGGCGAGCGCCAAACTGCAGGGTCTGAAGTCGATCCGAGGGACGACCAACTACCTCGAGGAACTCAGCCGGAGCGTGGAGTCCATCCTCACGTCCGACGCCTCGGAGAACCTGAAGGAGCAGACACGTAAGCTCACCCTGCTCGAGTTGGCCCACCTCCGCCAGGAGGCTGCGGTCAAGGACCGGGACGGGGGCCACCTCGAACGGGCCCTCCAGCTGCTCGCCGAGTTCGTCGAACGCTATCCCAGGGACCCCGCCGTCCCCGAGGTCCTGCTGCGGCAGGGCCATCTGCTCCGCCAATTGGGGCTGCGCGATGAAGCGATCGAGAAGTTCTACCTCGTCCTCCGTTCCGTTCCCCGTCTCGAAGGGACCAACCTCGCCTACTCCCGTCGACTCGTCCTCATGGCGCAATCCGCGATCGCCGACACCATGGCCGAGGTGAGTCGACACGAGGAGGCGGTCGACCTGTATGGACGCATTCTGCAATCGCGGTCGGAGGAGCTCGAGACCGAGGTGGTGCGCGTTAAGCAGCTGCGATCGATCCAGGAGTGCTCGAAGCCCCTGGTCACGGAGGGACAGGCCCGGCGGTTTCTCGAGGACTTCCCCGAATCCGAGTTCATCCCCGAGGTGCGCCACATCCTGGGCAATGCCTACCGTCAGCAGGGCAACCGTGCCGCTGCCATGGAGCAGTACCAGCTGCTGCTCGAGGCCATCGAGCTCGCCCCGGAGAACCGGCGCCAGCATTGGCACCGTTGGAAGCTCAAGGTGGGCAACGACCTCGCCAACCATTTCTTCCTCGAAGGCGACACCCCGGCGGCACTCGCGCTTTATCGGGCCCTCTCGACCAGCCATGAGGATCCCAAGAACCGCCAGTCGTTCCTGTACCAGGTCGGCCTCTGCGAGGAGCGTCTCGGGCATCCCGATGCCGCCCTCAAGACCTATTCCCAAATCCTGTCGCTCAAGGACCAGCCGGGCCTCTCGACCAACTCGCCCTCCCTCCAGCTCCTGCAGAACATGGCTTCGCTGCGGATCACCGTGCTGAGATCCGAGGCCGAGGCCCGCAAGGCCAAGGCCTCCGGGACCCCTGCTCCGTGAAGCCCCCTGCCCCCTCGTTCGAATCCGCCCTCGACGCCTACCACCAGGCGTGTCTCGCCGTCCTGGACCTGTTCCAGGAGGAGGCCGACGCCCTGCAGGCGGGACGTCTTGAGAAGCTCGACGGTTTCCCGGAACGCCGCCGGGCGCTTCTGGTCCGTCTGGAGACGACCCAGCGCTCCACCCGTGACAGCGCGCCCCGGCCGATCTCGGATTCCCAGCGGGCCCGCATCCAGGCCGTCGCCGACCTGATCCAGCGCGCCGTCCGGCTCGATCGCCAGAACGAACAATGGTGGCTGCGCCATGGCCTGCTGCCGGCCGGGATGGTGCCCAGCAGTGCGACCCGGAACCCGGTCCGGGTGCGGTCCACCTACGGATTCACAGGAAGAGGTGACGTGCCATGAAGTTGATCGAACGTGTCCTCGTGGTGGATCGGTCCGAACTGATCCGCCAGACAGTCGGCCGGGTTCTCCGAACGCGCGGCATTGCCGTCGCGGAGGCCGGCACCCTTGCGCTGGCCTGGAAATACCTTGAGGCCGACCACTTCCAGATGGTGCTGGCCGGCGACATCCTGCCCGACGGCGAGGGTGTCACGCTGGTCCGGGATCTGGCTGCCCGGATCGACGCTCCCTACATCATCAGCCTCCTCGAGAAGAACAGCCCGACAGGGATCGAGCAGCAGCGGGATGCGGGGGCCCACGAGGTGGTGGTCCGGCCATTTGCCGAGCGGGACCTGAGGGATTTCTTCGACCGCGCGCGGCGACATCTCGCCAGCCCTCCCAGCCCGGCCCCCGTGGCCGCGGCCGTCAAGGCTTCCGCACCGCGGAATGGGGTCCAGATCCTGGGCCGTTCCCCGGCGACGCAGCATCTCCGGGATTACATCTGCAGGGTGGCCCCGACCAACGCCACGGTCCTGATCCAGGGCGAGAGCGGCACGGGCAAGGAATTGGTGGCCCGGGCGCTCCATCAGCAAAGCCCGCGGTCGAATGGACCCTTCGTGAAGCTGAATTGTGCGGCACTGCCCGAATCCCTCGTCGAGAGCGAGCTGTTCGGACACGAACGCGGGGCCTTCACCGGGGCCATCAACCGGCGTGAGGGACGGTTCGGGATGGCGAATGGCGGCACCCTGCTGCTGGACGAGGTCACGGAAGTCTCCCTCGCTGTCCAGGCCAAGCTGCTTCGGGTCATCCAGGAACGGGAATACGAGCGGGTCGGCGGCAACGATACCCTCCCAACCGATGTCCGTCTGGTCGCGACCACCAACCGTAGCCTCGAGGAGTCCGTCGAGCGCGGGGAATTCCGTTCCGACCTCTTCTTCCGGCTCAACGTCGTCACGATCCACCTGCCCGCGCTGCGGGAACGTCCGGGGGATGTGCCCATCCTCGCGGAGCGGTTCCTCGAGGAGTTCTGCGGGAAGCACAACAAGGCGGTCTGTGGGTTCACCCCGGAGGCCATGGAGTGGCTCGTGGCCCATCCTTGGCCCGGCAACATCCGCGAGCTGCAGAACATGATCGAGCGCGGCGTGGTGGCGAACCCGGACGGCCCCATCGGGCTCGAGAGCCTGGTCCCATTCCGGTTCCGCACTCCCCCACCGGCTGCCACGAGGAAATCCACCCCGCCCAAGGGTCGGGCATCGAAGGCGGGTCCCGCGGAAAAGCTGCCCCATCTCCTCTTCGAGATCCCCTCTGCGGCGCAACAGTCCGGGACACCCCTGAAGGATCTCACGCTGCCGATGACGCAGCTGTCCTCCGACCTCCCCAGGATGGAGCCCCAGGTCACCGCGCCGCCCCAGCCGGATCTCAAGTCCCTCTCCGACCTGGAGCGGGAACACATCATCCGGATCATGGAATACGCGAAGAACGACTTGGTTCGGGCCGCTGAAATATTGAAGATCCCCCCGCCTCAGCTTCGCGAGAAGCTCCGGAATCTCTGGGAATAGGTCGTTTCCAGTCCCAGTCGCAACCGGCAAGGGCATCATTCTCTTGAAGCAGTACCCATCCATGTTCCGTGAGTTTGGCCTGATTGTGGCCACCTACTCCCGGCGCTGGATCTTCTGGCAGGCCTTCATCCGGATCTGGCTGGTGCTCATGATCCTGTTTGCGGCCCTCGAGGCTCCGGGGTTCATCCGGAGCGTGCAGGTGGATCAGGAGCGGGTGGCGGAGATCATCGAGGGACGGAAGCGCTTCGCCAGCCAGTCCGTCTCCAGGTTGTTCGACCTGGGAAGCCGCATCCTCGATGCCAAGACTCCTGCGGAGTCGGACACCTTGCTGGGGCTCATACGGTCCAAGAACCCGAGCTTTCCGGGAGTCGTCGGTCTCGCCACACTGCGCCCTTCCCCGGATGGGTCCGGTTTCTTGATAGAACAGGAAGCCGCCCGGAGTCCGGCGACATTGATCTCGAAGTTGAGGTTCCAGAAGGAGGTGCGGGATCTCCTCGATCAGGTGCGCATGGATCGAAAACCTCGTATGACGAGCCTGTTCCGCTCGCCTGGTCTCCCGGGGGAACCCGACAAGATCCTGATGGCGTTCGCCTACCAATTGTCCGGGGCCACGAATTCCCCGACCACCTCGCGGCCCGACGCACTCGCCTTGGTCGTAGACCTGGGGGCATGGGTCCAGGAACAAAAGATGCCCGAGGCCCTCCGTGCGCTCAATTTCTACCTCTCCAACGATCCCCCGGACGGCATCTTCCTCAGCCTGAACATCGACCCCAAAGTGGCTGCGTCCGCCTCCGAACTGTACCTCCCGGTGGAGTTGGGCACTACCCCTGACGATTCCCTTCGCAGCGAGATCTCCCGTGGGTCGGCAACTCCGAAGGCTCCAATCGCGGACACCATTCCACCCATTCCACCCGAAGGCACCCGAAGCCGATCGATCATCTTCGATGGCTTCGTGAACCAACCGCTGCGGATCTACGTCGATATACCTTCGAAGTTCCTCCAGAGCCGGGCCCGGCTGCTCGTCCTGCAGAACATGCCGCTCCGGCTGGCGTTGACCACGGTCATCAGCGTCCTGCTGGCTTTCATGTGGGTCCTGTTCTCCGCCGGCAAACAACAGATGCGTCGTCTCGCTGAGGCCCAGCAGACCATCGCACGCCTGAACCTGCATCGGACCATGATCCAGCAGGAACTGCATGACCACATCATCCAGAATCTGACCATGCTGGGGATCCAGGTGGCCGCTGCCACACCGAAGGATCAGGCCGGTTTCCAGGTCACTCGGAACGCCGTGCTCAAGCAGCTCGACTACCTTCGGGGCGAACTGCGACGGCTGCTGATGGATGGCACCCAGCGGCTGGAATCCTTCGAGGAGATGGTGTCCCAGATCCGGAGCATCTGCCGTCACCTGGAGGGCCAGTCGTCGGCCCGATGCGATCTGAGGGCCTCCAATCCCGACAACTGTACGCTCAACCCCGAGGTGCTGTTCCGATCCTGTCGCTTCGTCGAGGAACTGATCAGCAACGCCATCCGACATGGTGCCGCCAAACGGGTCGGGATCACATTGGGCACAGATGCGGCACAGTCGGTGCTGCGGATCGAGGTGTCCGACGACGGTGCTGGGTTTGACCCTGAGAACTACCGGCCCGGTTTCGGCCTGCAGAGCATGGCGGCCTTCGCCCGTAGATCCCGGGGTTCCCTGAGGTTGAACCGCAGGCAACCTCGCGGCATGTCGGTGGAGCTGGTGGTGCCCTTCGGGTCCACCGCCCCGCGAGCCGGAAACCCGATCACCCAGTCCTGAACCACGCCATGAAGATCGCCTTCCTTGACGACCACCCCCAGCTGGCTGAGGCCATCTCCTCTGTGGTCAATCAGACCCTTCCCGATGTGGAGGTGCACTGTTTCACCCGGTGGGCGGACCTGGAGCCGGAACTCGTCCCCTCCCAGTTTGATCTCCTGTTCCTCGACATGCGGCTCGAGGACTGTCTGGGTGCGGAACTGATCCCCTCGATCCTCGAGACCAGCCCCCAGACCCGGATCATCATCCTCTCCGCGTTTGCCCAGCAGGATCTCCTGCTCAAATGCCTCAACCTGGGCATCGCAGGATACATCTCGAAGACCAGCCCCATCGAGACCCTCCTCGAGGCGGTCCAGACCGTGATCCAGGGCGGGACCTACTTCGACGAGAACCTCAGCCTGGGTTCGGAGTCCTCGAAAACCCCTGAAAGCCCGAATATCCCATGACTGAATCCAGCCAGCATCGCCTCCTTCTGGTCATCGAGGACCCCTTGGTCGGCAGCATCCTGCGTGACCAGCTGCAGGGGCTCTCCTATCCGGTCAGCCTCCACACCACTCCGGCCGCGGCCCTGACGGATGCCCAGCAGCAGCTGTTCTCCGTGGCGATCATCGACGACCAGTTGACGGGGTCCGAGCCCCTCAAGGTCGCCCAGGACCTCGCAAAGGTCCGGCCCGCGACACTCCGTGTGGTGCTGTCTTCCGGCAAGAACATGGACACGCTGGTCGGTGCCCGGCAGTCAGGCCTGATCTTCCGATACATCACCAAGCCCTGGCTCCGCGATGAGCTGGCGATGGCCGTGGAGAACACCGTGTCGTGTTTTCGTCTTGGGACCGAGGTTGAATCGCTCCGGACCCGCAACCTGTCGCTCAACCAGCAGCTGAGCGAGGCCGGTCAGGGAGGGAACGCCGCTGCAGGCACCGGTTCGCCCGCCGCAGCAGACGGCCAGGGCGGTGCAGCGGCCTCGAACCTGGTCACCGACTTCGCGTCCAGGGCCCTGTCCGCCTTCCACCCCAATCTCGGCAACGCCGCCCTCCGGGCTGTTGCCATCTGCAGGACCCTCGGCGAGATCCTTGAGATCCCCCCGGGCGAACTGCCGGTACTCCTCAAGGCGGCTGCCCTTCATGATATCGGAATGCTCAGCGTCGATCGCGGTGTCGTCCGCAGATGGCTCCGGGATCCGGCCAAATGCACGGAGGAGGAACTCGTTGTGGTCCACCGCCATTCCGTCGTCTCCGAGACGATCCTCAAGGACCTTCCGGGGTTTGACGGCGTCGGCGAAATCGTCCGCCACCATCATGAGGCGGTCGATGGCACCGGCTATCCGGACGGACTCAAGGGAGAGACGATTCCCTTCTTCTCCAGGCTGCTGGCCCCCGTGGTGCACTTCTGCCACCGCAACGCCTCGACCACACAGATCCTGAATGAGATCGAGGGTCTTTCCGACAAGGTCTTCGACCCCGCTGCCGTCCGCGCCCTCGCAAAAGCCCTTCCGATCACCCAGATGCCCAGGGGTGAACGGGAGATCCTGTTGATCGAACTCAAGGCCGGCATGACACTGGGTCGGGACCTCTTCAACGCCGGCGGACACCTGCTGTTGCCGAAGGGCCGGGAACTCAAGGATTCCGACATCAACCGGATCATCTCCATCAACCGTGTGACACCGCTCGAGCCCTTCGTCCTGGTCTTCTGCTGAAGACACCGATCCTGGAACCCACACCCTGCCCTCCGGGAGGGCATCGATGCCGGGATTGCTCGAGAGTCTGGAAGAGTGTCTGGGTCTCAGCGGAGCAATCCGAAACCGATCCAGAATACCGACACGGGGCCGAATCGCGTCGGGGAGATCAGCCGCAACAGAAACACCGGTCGCTGCCAAAGACAGCGCCGGCGTTTCAACCGATGGATCCGGAACTCAAACTGTCCGGCCATCCACCACAGGCCCCGGGATCGAGGCCACCCTACGTCCCATCGGGACGCTCCATTACTGCCGCAGGAGGGACAGAGCGCTTTGGGGCATCTTGTTGGCCTGCGCGAGCATCGAAGTTCCGGATTCCACGAGGATCTGGTACCGGGCGAACGCCGTGGCCTCCTGGGCCACATCGGTGTCCGAGATGTTGGAGATGGCGCCCGAAAGGTTCTCCTTGGACACCATGAGCTGCTCGGCCGTGAAATTCAGACGGCTTTGGACCGCACCCAGCGAGGCGCGCAACTGGGCCAGCTCACCGATCGAATCCGTGATGTCCGTCAGTGCCGACTTCGCATCAGCCATGGACAAGATGTTCCCAGTGATCGTGAGGACACTCAGGTCGATCCCTCCCATGGTAAACGTGTTACCCTCGGAATCGATGGTCACCTCCATGTCCGTAGCGGAGAAGAGATCCACCGAGTTGAATTTCTGGATGCGGGCCTTGTCGATGTACTCGCTCAACTGCTGGTATTCCTGATTGTAGAGGATCAGATCGTCGGTCGACTTGGTGGGATCCTGCGCGAGCATCGCCAACTCGCCCATGCGGCTGAACGCCTTGTCGATCGTCTTCAGGAACCCGTCCTGGGTCTGGGTGAAGGACACCGCGCCGACCACATTGCTGATGGCCGCGTCAAGACGCTTCATCTGGGAGGTCAGACGGCTGCTTACCGCGAGGCCTGCCGCGTCGTCCGAGGGCGTGACGATCTTCGAGCCCGACGAGAGTCGGGACAGCGATTTGGCGAGGGCCGTGGAGCTCGCGTTGAGGTTGTTGGCCGTCTGCTGGGCCTGAAGATTCGTGTTGATGACCATGTTGCTTGTGGGGTTTTGGCCCAGGAGAGCCTGATGGCGATCCGGAACCGGTTTTTGAAATTCAAATCATGCGATCTGCATCAGGGCTGTCTTCATCCCTGCAGCAGTTGCAATGCGCTCTGCGGCATCTTGTTGGCCTGGGCGAGCATCGAGGTGCCGGACTGCACCAGGATCTGATACCGTGCGTAGTTGGTCGCCTCCTCCGCCACATCGACATCGGAGATGCGGGAGATGGCGGCCGACAGGTTCTCCTTGGTGATCGTCAGCTGCTCGTTGGTGAAGTTGAGCCGGCTCTGGACGGCACCCAGCGAGGCGCGCGCCTGGGCGAGGGAATCGATCGACGTCTTGATCAGGTCCAGCGCAGTCGTGGCCAAGCTGGCCGAGGTGATGTTGACGCTCCCCGAGAGGGAATCGGTGATGGCGTTCACCCCCAGGTCGACACCCGGCATCTCAAACGAGTTGCCGTCGGAGTCGATGGTGACCCCCAGGTCTACATTCGAGAACAAGGAGACGGAATTGAAGGTCTGCCCCGAGGATTCCGTGATATACTGCTGCAGCTGTTCAAACTCCTGGTTGTACAGGGCGAGATCGCTCAAGGACTTCGTGTTGTCCTGGGCGAACATGGCCAGCTCGGCCATGCGGCGGAATGCCTTGTCGACCGTCTTCAGGAAGCCGTCCTGCGTCTGGGTGAAGGAGATCGCATTGGTGACGTTGTTGATCGCCGCATCGAGCCGCTTGAGCTGCGATTCCAACCGGCTGCTCACGGCAAGGCCGGCTGCGTCATCGGAAGGAGTGATGATCTTCGAGCCCGAGGAGAGCCGCGAGAGGGACTTCGCGAGGGCGCTGGAGCTCGTGTTCAGGTTGTTCGAGGTCTGAAGGGCCTGAACGTTGGTGTTGATGACCATGGGATTGCCTTTCTTGGACTGGGACGGGGTGGACTAGAGAATTTCGTGGGAGGACGGCGCGAGGATCGACGACGCCTCGTGCTTGAGCTGCTGGAGCCGGAGCGAGAGCTGCTCCGGCGTGGAGGTCTCCACCGCCGCGAGATTGCTCTGGAGGATCTCCAGGTAGACCTCTTCGCGGTGGATCCCGACATTCTTCGGGGCGGACACGCCGAGCCGGACCGAATCGCGGTCCATGCGCACCACCCGGATGGTGATGTCCTCGGAGATCCGGATGGCCTCGTTCAGCTTTCGGGAGAGTACAAGCATGGGAGGAAGGGGGAGGGTCAGTTGCCGATCGGGAAGTTGACCGGGAGTTCCGAGGCATTCAGCGGGACCACCTGACGCGCCTCACGGGTCAGCTTGTTGTAGACGATCGGCCCCTTGAGGTTGATGGTCAGGGTGCCATCGGCGCGGATCGTGACGATGTTCAGAACCTCCGCATCAGCGGGCCGGTTCAGAGCGAGCTCCTCGCACACCTTGGCCCCGATCTCGATCCGGTAGGGCGCGGCGACACAGGAAGGCTGTACCACCAGAAACCCCCTCTGATTGACTCCCTCGAACTTCAGCCAGCAGTACGGGCCGGCATCGGCGAGGGAGATCAGTTCGGCCCGACGGAGCGCCTCGAATCCCAGGAGGCCTTCGGCGAACTGAAGGGAACCGAGAGCGGACAACGGAGGCAGAACCTCCTCCTGCCCGCGGCGGACGTTGTATTCGGACTCGAGTACGATCACGGAAGAGCCGCAGCAGCGGGCGTGCCAAGGCATTCGAGGTCGGTGTCCAGAAGAATTTCGCGGTCGAGAACCTCGGCTTACCCAGCATCGTACCAAGCCCATTTCATAGGGGTTTCAACGCGATGTGGAGATGTGGATCCACGACCCGTCCGGGACAGAGTTCACACGGGCGGAACGGTCGCGCCTGCAGTTGGCCTCCCCTTCCCAGTCACGCTGGACGGTGCTGACTGGACGGCCGCCAGGTAGACCGGCGTTGACAGGAGCGACGGCACCGTGACGTCCATCCAGCGGCTCCTGGTCGCCCTCCTGACTCAGTGCAAAAGCGGGGTGCCCCGGAGCGCCTGCCTGGCGCCGTTCAGACGTTTGGAGGTCTTTTCCTGGGTGCCGACCCGTTCATAACGTCCTTGTCCAGGATGACGCGGAGTGTGTCGGTCTTGTTCTGGAGCGGATCGGCGATGACCCGCGTGTTGACCCGTTGGACCTGGGCATCGCCCAGCAGGGCGCGGCCTTCGGAGACTTCACAGTCTTCCTTCTTGCCGTAGGCCACGGTCATGGCGACGGGGCGTCCGTCCTCGTGACGACACAGCGTGACGATCATGCCGCATTTGCCCTTGCCGAGGCTCTTGCTGTCGAAGGCCAGGCTGCGGGGCAACAGTCCTGCATGGGCGTGCAGGAAGGCGGTGAGCGCGCGCGCATAGGCTGCAGGGTCGATGGCTCCCAGCAGGTCGTTGAGCGCGTCGTAGCCGGGCATCGTGAGTCTGCGGCTGTGCGGGTCGCGCACGCAGAGCCCCAGGGCTTGCCGCTGGTTCTGGGTCAGGCAGGCCACCTTGCGCCAGATGCCGAGCACGTCACGCGCTCCCATGATCAACCCCAGCGCGATCAACCCCAGCATGGCCGGAAGCGGGTGCCGTCTGCTGGTGGCGGCGCGCGGGTCGGGCACTGCCCGAAAGGCCTGCCGCAGGCTTTCGAGTTGGGCGACTTTGAGCGGGCTGCGAGCCCCGCCGCCCTCACCCTCGGCGGCCTGGCAGGCTGGGGGCAACTCCCGCGCGCACATCAGCGCACACGCGTGGGGGGCCAGTTCCTTGAGCCAGAGTTTTTTGGGACGGTCGTTGGGAATGTAATAATCGGTGTGGTCCTGTGAGTAGCCTTTGGTCAGGCCGGCCTGCACCCAGTTGGTTGCCTTGTAGACGGTGCCAGCATGATTCTCCGGGTCGCTGAAACTCTCGGCCAGCAAGGGCCGATAGCCGTGCTGGCTTTCCCACTGGCCGACGAGTTCCCTCAGCCCAGCGCCGAGGCATTGGCTGGCCAGATTGGGGCGGCGGGTCGCCTCCAAGACCAGGAAACGGCGCAGTTGCACCACCAGCTTCAAACGTTTGGAGCGGGTCACTGGATCCCAGCCCACGATCTGATCCCGCCCCTGCAAATGCCAGGCCGCCGCGCACCAGACCAGCACGGCCACCAGGTTCCCCTGCTCCCACACCAACTGACAGAGCCGATCCCCGGCCTCGTATCCGGCCCCCAACCGATGTTCTCGCCCCAAGGCCGCCTTGGCCTGCCGCCATTGCACGGCCGAATGGGCTGCTTGCACGGTCAGCGTGCCTGAGGGTCGCGCCTGGGTCCTGCTGTTCAGACTGTCCGGTGGACTCACCACCGTCAGGACAACAGTTTCAGAGGCCTGTGTCTAGTCATTTCGTGTCCCCGCGTCCCAGAGGCCCTCTCCGACGGCCAGCCAAACGCCGTGACCCTCGACCCACCTGTTCCCAATACAGGCCCATTTCATTGGGGTTTCAACGCGATGTGGAGATGTGGATCCGCGGCCTGTCCGGGACAGATTTCATGCGGGTGGAACGGTCGCGCCTGCGGTTGGCCTCCCCCTGTTCCGGAGGCGAAATTCGGGGTGCGGAAAAATTTTTCGCTTGGACCGGGAAAACCGTTTGCAAATCCCGGCATGGTGGGTGCTACTACGGCAGAGCGTGAGAGCGACCGAATCCTTTTTTCCCAGAGAGCTTTCGAGGACCGTCAGCGACCTCGGGGCACGTCAGGCGCGACTGCAGACGCAGGCCGCGACCGGACAGAGGATCCGCAATCCGGAGGATGATCCGGGTGCGTTCCGGAATGTCCTCGAATTCCAGGGTTCATTCCAGCAGCTGGGCCAGTATTCGAACAACATCACGAAGCTCCAGGCGCGTTCAGCCTCTGGGTATGAGGCCATCGGCCAGTTGAAGAAGCTCAACGACCGGGCTTCGGAGATCGCCACCGCGGCGGTCAGCATCCGCAGCCCGGATGACTATGCGGCGTATGCCTCGGAGGTGAATCAGATCATCGAGTCCGCTCTGGGGCTTTCGAATTCCAGGCTCCACGGGGAGCCGCTCTTCGCGGGATCCGCAGGTTCCTCAGCGGCATTCATCGCGAACCGCAATGACGCTGGGAAGATCACGTCGGTCGATTACTCCGGGAATCAGGGTGCGCGCCAGGCGGAGGTATCGGAAGGCGTGACCGTCACGATGGACATCCTCGGGGCCAACACCTCTGAGTCCGAAGGTCCCCGGGGCCTCCTATACGACAAACGTTCGGGAATCGATGTGTTCGGCCATCTGGTGGCCCTTCGTGATGCCCTGACGGCGGGGAATCCGACGGCAGTGGCCGATGCGGCGAAGGGATTGGCCAGCGACGAGACGGGCTTCATCCAGACGTTCTCCGAGATCGGTGCCAACCAATCCCGCCTCGAGGCCGCCGGTCGCCAGAACTCGTCCATGGCCACATCGCTCAACCAGATGATCTCCCAGGAGAGCGATGTCGACCTGGCCCAGACCCTCGTGGAGCTCAACCAGCTCCAGGCCGCCTACTCCGCGGCCCTGCAGTCGGCCGGTTCGATCCTGAAGTTGAGCCTGCTGGATTACGTCTGATCGGCGGATCGGACCGGTGCACTTCTAGTGAGCCTCTTCTAGTGGGCTCCGTCTGAGGGAGTTCAGGAAAGCCCTCGCCACTTTGGCCCTGCGGCACTGGCATCTCCTTCAAACCGACCCGAGGAGTTTCTCGACCCACTGTTCCCCGGAAAACCTGTCAAATCCCCCCGGCACCCATGGGCCCGAGGAGGTCGCGGCGAGAGGGAGCTGTAGCTGGAGTGTGAGATCCCAGATCCGGGCGGGGTCCGGCGATTCGTCCAGATGGGTCAGGATCAGTCCTGTTGGGCGGGTGGCTGCGAAAGCACGGGCCTGAACCTCCAGGATCCCAGGGTCATAGGCGGCGTTCAGCACAAGCCCCACGAAGTCCGGGTCGAACCGATCCAACAGATTGGCCATCCGATCGTTCAGGTCCTGGTCTGACGCGTTCCATCCCGGCAGGTCGATGAATTCAACCTCGTGGGCGGGGACCGAAGGATTCCAGGCGGATTCGACCGGCACGCCGATGAGTTCGGCGTGGAGTGACAGGGCTTCGGCCCCATTCACCACCGCACCATCCAGCCTCCAGATCCGGCACGTTCTGTGGTTCCGGATGACCTCGACCGTCAGCCACTTGGCGATGCAGGCGCTCTTGCCGGACCCTGGCGGGCCGATGAGGGCGATCCGCCGGGGCGAATTGATCCGGTGGCCTCCGAGATGATCCCAGGCGGACAGCAGTCCGGCCGCGGCGCGGATCCCGCCCTGTTCTGGACCGGAGCCCCGGGATGTCGCGGGCAGATGATGCTGGACGATGCGGATGGTCTCGGGAGCCAGCCTCCAGCTCCGGAGAACGTCCCGGACATCCACCTCGGCAACAGAACGTGGAGTGCTCCGCGGGGTGCTGCGGGCGGGCTGTGGTGCGGGAGTGGGATCGGCGGGACGGGCCCAGGCCTCGATCTCGGTGGCACCCCAGATCCTCGAGATGCCCCCGGCGGTGATCCGCTTCAGCTGGACCACCACGGCATTCGGCCCGAGGGCCTGGTGCACTTTCTGGAACACCTCCTCGGCTGTCCCTCCACGGAACTGGATCATCGCTGACGGATTCATGCGTCACATCCCCGGGCCTTGCCGGCAATCAGGGCAGGCTGGGAATCGTATATTCCGAGAGGACCCTCAGGCGAGCCGGCAGTTCCTCATAGGAGAGGAAGCGCAGGTCCGGGAACGTCGGGCTGAAGAACTTCCGGAGCCCGAGCCGGAGCACACCGGAGCAGAGCAGCACCGGGACGCGTCCCTCGGCGACGGCGGGTTGGATCGCCTTGCCCAGGTGTGCGCTCAGGTGCTGGGCCGCCATCGGGGTGAGCACCAGAATGGTCTCGATGGGTCCTTGGTTCAGGCCCTTGGCGAGTTCCTCCTCGAGCCATGGCTCGAGGGCGATCGTCCGCAGTCGTCCCTGCTCGTCCAGGAACGGCTGCACCAGCTCGGCGCCGATCGTGCGCCGGGCCTGCTCGGAGAGCTCGTCGATGTTCTTGGTCGTCGACGCGACGTCGGCAATCCGTTCGAGGAGGGTGACCAGATTCCGGATCGAGATGTCCTCGGCGAGCAGGTTCTGGAGGATCCGCTGGATCTGGCCGAGCGTGAGGAGGTTCGGGACGAGCTCGTTGACGAGGGCCGGTTGCAGCTTCTTGAGGTTGTCCAGAAGCCCCTCGACATCCTGTCGACTGAGCAGCTGTGGGGCATGACGTCGAATGCACTCCTGGAAATGGGTGACGAGCACGGAGGTGGCATCGACCACGGTGTAGCCCGCCAACTCGGCGCCGCTCCGGTTCGTCTCCTCGATCCACACGGCGGGGAGGTTGAACACTGGTTCGGTGGTGCTCTCGCCTGGCACGAGCTGGTCGCTCTGGTTGATGTTCATGGCCAGCCATCGTCCCGGTCTCAGGCTTCCCTTCCCCACGACGTGGCCCCGCAGCAGGATCTGGTATTGCTGGGAGTCGAGCTGGAGGTTGTCGCGGAGCCTCACGGAGGGGACGACGAAGCCCATGCTCTGGGCGAAGTTCCTGCGGACGCCGGTGACACGGTCGAGGAGATCGCCCCCCTTGGAGATGTCGGCGAGCGACACCAGGCCGAAGCCGAGCTGGACCTCGAGGGGGTCCACCACCAGCAGCTGCTCGATGGCCTCTGTCGGGGCCTTGGCGGGCGCCTGCGCCACGCCGTCGGGAGCCAGTCCATCCGGGCCAAGGATCGGTGTCGCATGCTCGGGGAGACGTCGCCACAGGACGAACATCAGTCCTCCGGCGGTCAGCAGCAGCACCGTCGGAAACCCAGGCATGAGCCCAAGGAGCACCAGTGATACCGCCGTCATGAGCACGGGCCGACGCTGGAAGATGAGCTGGTTGCCCAGGGCCGATCCGAGTTCCTCCCGCGAGGCTGCCCGGGTGACCAGCAGCGCAGCGGCCGTGGAGAAGATCAGGGACGGCACCTGGGAGACCAGGCCGTCACCGATGGAAAGGAGGGTGTATCGCCCAAGAACCTCGGTGGCCGATTCGCCGCGCTGGAAGACACCGATCAGGAATCCACCGACCACGTTGATGACGGCGATCAGGATCGCGGCGATGGCGTCGCCCTTGGTGATGTTGCCCTTGGGTCCGGTGGCGGAAATCGCCTTGGGGTCCAGGTTGTTTTCAGCGACCACGCGCTGGACGGCCGGCGAAAGGGTCTCGTTCTTCACCTGGGCCGAACCGGTATTGGCCGGAGCGGCGACCGGCGCCGGGGCGG
>SXGQ01178089.1_pt1 | contig 46327 bp, 40 predicted proteins | sample 3178371 | NCBI WGS metagenome assembly SXGQ01 (sample SAMN11356859, study PRJNA531348) | freshwater metagenome | isolation source: freshwater sample F1-20 | place: China: Fuxian Lake, Yuxi | collected 2017-12-25 | reverse complement strand
CGGATTTCTATAAAATTATAAATTTCGCCATTATAAGTAATAACTAAATCATCTGAATATTTCATCGGTTGATGACCCGATGAAGATAAATCTAAAATGGACAATCTTCTGTGTCCAAAAGCAATATTTTTGTATAAATAACTCCCAAAAGAATCAGGTCCTCGATGTGCTATAATTTCAGTCATTTGAAGAATAAATGATTCTTCAACAGATTTATCGTTTTTGTTAATTATACCACTTATTCCGCACATATTTGTTGATTATATTTTTTACAAAAAATAAAAAATAAGAAAATTAGTACAATCCATCCACCTGAAAATAAAATAGTTAAAATACTAGACGAACTAAATAAAAAAATTGAAAATAGATTTATTGAATAATAAAAGTTCCCATAACCGAAAAATATTTTATCGACAAACACCAATACCAATGCGATTAATGTCCCGCCAAAAAATAATCCTAAATAACCAAAATTTGAATATTCACGAACAAAAGTAGCAACATTTACAGTTCCAGATAAACCATTTTTAACATAATTAGGTTTTAGAATTGGATATAACTCTTTAGAATAGTCAATATATTTTCGCGATCTTAATTTAGCTATTATTGGATATCCGTCTCCATATAAATATGGTTTTTTTTTCGGTATAACATTAAACCACTGAGAAATTGTTTCGCCTGGCAATTTAACAACTCGTTTTACAAGTCCTTTTGATAATCTTAATAAAAATGGAGACTGATCAAACTCCTCTAACTCTTTAAACTTTTTTTCTTTATATATATAATTATTTAGCATTATTGTTAAGGAAAAAACTCCAATTAACAATATCAACGAAAGTGAAACTGACAATATCCATTTTTTTTGAATTAAAGTATAAGATATAGCAGGAAAAAAAATACTAAACATGAAACTTTTCTGCATCATTGAAAATCCATATAATCCTGCTAAAAAAATAAGTGGTATATATATATATTTTTTATTTAATACAATAAAGTGAAATAAAGTAAATGGTAATATTGCTTTTATATTAATACTTGATAAGTAAATAAAAATTACAGAGCTATCTCTATGTATGTTTTCTCTATATTCACAAAATGATTTTAAATTACTTGATGATAAAGCATAGATGATAGGAGGACCTCCTATCACTATCATATCCAAAATTATTAATGTTAATGAAGTTATTAGCAGGAACAAATTCAAATCTTTTAAATAAGAAAAAACTCTTATATTTTCAAAATTTCGAATAAAATCTAAATATTTATCTTTTATTAATTTTGAAGAGATAAAATAAACAAAAATGAAACTTAACAATACAATTAATAGCTTATCAAAGTGCTTTGTTGATGAATTTTGATAAACCCCAATTGAAAGTAGGAAAAAAACTATTAAAAATAAATAAAATGACTTTTGATTCGAATTGAATATTAATTTAATAAATAGAAGTTTCATACTTTTTTATTGCTTGTATAATTAAAAATAAATAGCAAGTGTAGAAAACTACATCTACAATTAAATATAATAAAATAAAAGACTTAAAAGGCAAGTTATTAAAGAAACAAAGTGAAATGATTGCAGCAAAGTAACTAATCTGCCATATACTATTAACTCGTAGTTCTTCCAAAACAATCAAAGATACAGACAAAGGTGCTACTATAAATTTTATAGCATATCCGAAAACTAAAATCGATGTAATTTCTGCAGCAAAAATCCAATTTTCACCAAACAATAAAATAAAAAGCGCTTTACCATAAAAAAATAAAGGTAAAATAAATAGTATAGATGAGATAATTAAAAAAAGAAATAATTTATAAAATATTTTTTTTATACTTTTTTTAAAATTTATTAATTCTGAAATTTTTTGCATAAATACCTGTGAAACACTTAATGAAATTAATGATAAAGGAATTGAAAGTACTTGTCTGCTCAAGTCAAATTGACCCGCAATATCAGAAAGGAAAAATGAGCTGACCATAAGTACTGGCAAAAATAGACTAATCGCACTAAATAAATTTGCAATCAGATTTTTTTTAGGAAAATGAATGTATTTAATTAACGCATTCTTTATAAATGTTAATTGAAATTTAAATGAACCTGATGTATATTTATATTGAAAAATATAAGTAATAAAATTAGTAAAATCACCAATAAATGAGCCTAATATTAACCCTCCACCATAATTAGAATATTTCCCTAAAACCAATTGAGCCCCACCCTCCGAAAATCTTCTTGAAATTTTATTGATAGAAAGTTTTTTAAAAGCTTTTTTTCGTGTTAACCAATTTCCAAGAATCAAATGTGATGAATTAATAAAAACACTTAAAGGTAATAAATAAAGCCAAGGATATAATTGATTAGAAAATTGCATAATTTTTATGAATTTATGCCCAAATAATAAGACTAATAAAAATAAAATAATACTGAAAGTAAATGAAATCATAACAGAGCCTTTTACCAAATATGATGCTTCATCATCGCTTTTAGGTAAAACGATTGTGACACTATAATTTAAGCTGGCAATTATAGATAGTATTGATAAAATTGCTAAATATACGGCAGCCGTTCCAAACTCATCTGGAGTATAAATTCGTCGTAAAAACGGCTGCATTAAAAATGGGAAAACTTGAGCAAAAAATGTACCTAAAATTAAAATTGTGGAGCTTTTAAAAAACTCAGATGAAAGTAAAATATCAATTTTTTTTCCAATCATTTATTTGTTATAATTATGTTTCAATAGATTTTTTTTATTTGTATTACTCCTTTTTTATAATTTTGTAAAATTCTTCATGTATTTTACTTCTAATTCCTAATTTTAGTAATTTATTATCATCCGAACTAGGATAAACTCTATTACATAAAAAAACAAATATAAGTTTATTTTCAGGGTCAGCCCAAGTAAATGTACCAGTAAATCCACTATGGCCAAAGCTTTGAGAACTACATTCATTTGTTACTGGATTGATTTTTTTTTCATCTTTTTCTGGTTTATCAAAACATAATCCCCTTCTGTTGTTTGGATAAAAATGATAAGATGTAAATTCTTTGACTACAGCGCTGTCAATTAATTTGACCCCGTTAAATTGCCCATTATTTAAATAAAATTGCATTAATTTTGCTAAGTTTGAGGCGTTTCCAAATAATCCTGCATGGCAAGAAACTCCACCAAGTAATGCTGCACCGGGATCGTGAACGTAACCTTGAATTAGTTGTTTTCTGAATATTTTATCGTTTTCTGTTGGAGCTATTTGATCACTCGGCATCAGATTTAATGGCAAATAATTTAACTCAATTCCTAATTTTTTATAAAATTCTTGAACATATTCATTTATTTTTTTTTTAGTGAGTGATTCTATAATTTGTTGTATAAAATAATAACCTAAATCACTGTATACATATTGTCCATTTTTTTCTAGTTTAGAATTAATAATACTTTGATAAATTGTGTCATTATATCCACTAATAACATATAAATCTTTTGCGACTAATGTTGGGAAATTTTCGGTTTTTATGTTTGAAAAATATCCGGATTTATATTCACCATTTTTTTCAATTGTTTTTTGATAAAATGGAATCCATGCTTTTAATCCAGCTTGATGTGATAAAACTTCTTCAATAATTAGATGTTCTTTATTCGTCCCAACTAAATAGGGCAAATAAAACCCTAATTTTTTTTTTAAATCTAATTTATTTTCATTTTTTAATTTCATTAGAGCAATCGCACTAGCTGCTATTTTGGTTATACTTGCTAAATCATAATTTGTTTCGTTATCTACTTTTTTAGAATTATCATCATAAGTATAATTTCCAAATGATCTTTGATAAATTATTTCGTTATTTTGTATAGCTATAATTTGGCATCCAGGATAAGCTTTTTCTTTTATTCCAGATATTGCAATACTATCTATCTTATAAAATTTCGAGTATTGATGAAGATTTTTATTCAAATTTTTAATTTTTTTATTTTCACTTTTACTTAATTGTGTGTTTGTAGAATTTGTGAATGAAAAAAATAAAATAATGAATCCAATAAAAATAAACTTAGAAAATATGGTCATACTTTAAAGATAATTTAAAAGAAATCATCATTTCATTTAATTTAAAATGTTTTTAACAATTAATTTTTAATTTTATCATTTTTTATAATATTCTTTTTGTTTTAGTATCTATTATTTATTTAACTTTATTCTAAGTGTTTTATTTTTTTTATTTTTATTTATTTTGATCAATATATATTATACTTTTTAATTCCTTTTACATGAATATTCCTTTTCTTTCTTTTTCAGGTATGCACGATCCTTTAAAAACTGAATTATCTAAAGTTTTTGACAAAGTTTATGATAGTCATTGGTACATTATGGGTGATAATTTAAAAGAATTTGAAAAAAATTATTCGCTTTATTCTAAAACGAAATATTCAGTTGGGGTAGCAAATGGATTAGATGCTTTAATTATCTCCTTAAAAGCTTTAAATATTACCTCTGGCGATGAAGTGATAGTTCCTTCTAATACCTACATTGCTTCTTGGCTATCGATTTCTTTCACCGGAGCTACCCCGGTTCCAGTTGAACCTATAGAGGCTACTTTTAATATCAATCCTGATTTAATAGAATCTTCAATAACTAATAAAACTAAGGCAATTATGCCTGTACATTTATTTGGTCAGCCCTGTGAAATGGATAAAATTATGGCTATTGCCAAAAAATATAATTTATTTGTAGTTGAAGATAATGCTCAATCTCAAGGTGCCAGATTTAATAATAAGTTAACTGGCAGTTTCGGAAATATTAATGCTACGAGCTTTTATCCAGGTAAAAATTTAGGGGCATTAGGAGATGCTGGGGCAATTACAACAAATTCTGAGGAATTGTTAAGGAAGGCAAATGTGATTAGAAATTATGGTTCTGAAAAAAAGTACTATAACGAAGTTAAAGGAATAAATTCTCGTTTAGATGAATTGCAGGCAGCTATTTTAAATGTTAAACTTTTACATTTAAATAAGTGGAATTCTGAACGTATAGAATTGGCAGCAAAATATAATCAAGTATTGAGCGAAATACCCGAGCTAACTTTACCTTTATTATCTCCTAATTGTTCTCATGTTTATCACTTATATGTTATTAGAACTCAAGAGCGTGATGCTTTACAGGCTTATTTGTCAAAACATGGAATTGGAACTTTGATTCATTACCCTATTCCTCCTCATTTGCAAACGGCTTATGCCGAAATGAATTTTAATAAAGGGCAATTTCCGATTGCTGAAAAAATGGCCAATACTTCTCTAAGCCTTCCATTGTATCCGGGTTTAAAACATTCCGAATTAGAATTTGTTGCAGGAACAATTAGAAGTTTTTTCAAAAAATAATTTTTTTTCTTTAAATTTAATTGCAATTTTTTTATGTTAAGATTATTATTATTTAATTACTTTTTTTGTTTTTCTTTTTATTTTTTCTCTCAAAACAACTATAATAATGAGATAAATCAATTATGTCACGAAATAACAAACAAAAAAGCCATATCTCTTTATGAAAAAGGTATTAATAAAAAAAAATATAAAAAACTTGAGCGTTTAGATTTTTTAATGAAAGCTTTAAATCTAGAACCTGATTTTTCTGAAGTTAATTTGGCCATGGGTTTAGAGTTAGCAGCAAGATGTAAATTAGAAAATAAACCCTTTACTCAAACTTTACCATTTTTTTTAAAAGCGATTTATTCTTGTCCTAATATTCACAGTGAACCCTACTATTATATTGGATATGATTATTATGAGAAAATGTTGAATGACTCTGCTATTAAGTATTTAGAAAAGTTTATTTCTTTTAAAGATGATAATGACAAGAAATATGCAATTGACTTTACTGAAGAATTATATCAAGCCAAAATGATGGTTAATTCAGCAAAAAAAGAATTGGGACTTAGAAGAAATGTAGAGTTCGATCCCAAAGTTGTTAAAGGTGTTTCTACAGAAAGAGACGAGTATTTGGCTTATATTTCTCCTGATGATAAAAATTGTTTTTTTATAAGAAAACTTCCTATTAAAAGTATGAATCAAGTTTTTAGTACTGATAAAGAGCGTGAGGTGTTTATAAAATCTCAACGTAATAATAATGGTGTTTTTAGTCAGGGAGAAGCGATGCCAAGCCCATTTAATGAAACAGAAGACAATCAAGGTGGATGCAGTATATCAATTAATAACAAAACTCTGTACTTTGCAATGACAAGAATGGAAGGTGGATTGCAACCTAATTGCGATATCTATATCAGTGATTTTATAGATGGAGAATGGACTGAAATTAGAAAACTAAGTGCTAACGTGAATGACCTTAAATATTGGGATAGCCAACCCTCAATATCTTCTGACGGTATTACGCTTTATTTTGCAAGCGACAGACCAGGAGGTTATGGTGGTATAGACTTATATTATACTCGTAAAGATTTAAAAACAGGTCAATGGTCAATTCCAAAAAATTTAGGACCTAGTATTAATACTAAAGGCGATGAAAAAACTCCTTTTATTCATAGCGATAGCGAAACATTATATTTTAGTAGTACTGGTCATTTTGGATTTGGTAAGTATGATATTTTTTATGCAAAAAAGAGTGAACAAGGAGAATGGTTAGAACCCACAAATATAGGCTCTCCTATTAATAGCGAATCGGATGATGTTGGTTTTTTTGTAAGCGCTGATGCAAAAACTGCTTATTTTTTTAGTTTTACTGAAGGTAAACTAGAAGGGAAAGGCATAGGTCGATATGACTTGTTTAGTTTCAATTTATACGAAGAAGCCAGACCTCAAGTTACTTCATTTTTAAAAGGAAATATAAAAGACAGTTCGGGAAATAATATTGCTGGAGCTATTGTGGAAATTAAAGATATACAAACTAAAAAAAAATCATTTGCTACCGTTGATAGTTCCAGTGGAGAATACATGGTAGCTATAAAAAAAAATAACGATATTTTAATTACAGTTAAAAAAGATGACATTGCATTTAATGTAAAAAAAATTAATGTAAATGATTTTATTAAATCTTCTGATAATAAAGAACCTAATGACATAAATATTCAAGTTAGAGATTCAAAAGTTGGCCACTCTTTTGTAATTGAAAATATTTATTATTCAACTACTAGTTCCGATTTAAAAAAAGAAAGTATAATTATATTAGAAAGTTTTGCCGAGTATTTAAAAGATAATCAAAATCTAAAAATCGAAATTCATGGACATACTGATAATGTTGGTAATGCAAAAGATAATGATGCTTTAAGCTATAATCGTGCTTTTTCAGTTAAATCGACTCTTGAAGAGTTAGGGATTGAAGGTATAAGAATTAACGCTAAAGGCTTTGGTTCAAATATGCCAACTGCAACAAATTCTAACGAGGAAGGTAGGGCTAAGAATAGAAGAACTGAATTTTTAATTATAGAAAAATAAATATTATAAAACATTGTTAGCTTGTTCTTTTATTTTCTCCAATTCGTCCTTCATTAATACCACAATTTTTTGAATTTGTGCATCATTTGCTTTCGAGCCGATAGTATTTATTTCTCGGCCAATTTCTTGACTAATAAAATTTAGTTTGCGCCCAGCAGATTTTTCATTAAATGTTTCTATAAAATAATCTAAATGAGTTTTTAATCTTACTTTTTCTTCGCTAATATCAAGTTTTTCTATATAGTATATTAATTCCTGCTCAAATCTATTTTCATCAATATTAGATTTACCAATAACATCTTCAATATTATTCTTTATTCTTTTTTTTATAGCATTTATCCTAATTAAATCTAATGTTTTAATTTCTTCTAAACAGCTATTTATTTTAGATATACGTATTTCAAAATCTTTTTTTAACGATAAACCCTCAATATCTCTAAAGTTATTTAATTGTTCTAAAGCTAAATTTACGCAATGCTTTATTTGCTTCCATTCATTATCATCTGTTTCTTTACGTTCATTTTTTAAAACATCTGGAAATCTTAAAACTTGTTCTAAGCCACTTAGTATTGGCTCATTTATCTCTATTGCTAATTTTTTTAATTGTTTGTGGTATGCCTTAGCTAATTCGATATTTATTTCAATAGGTATTTCTGCTTTTTTTGATTCGATAAAAATACTTAGATCAATTTTACCACGTTCTAATTGTTTAGAGATTTCATTTCGTAATTCTAATTCATAATTTCTTAAGCTAGAAGATAAACGCAGACTAATATCTGCTGTTTTACTATTTAGAGAGCGAATTTCTATATTTATAGTTTTATCGTTTAATTCTTGAGTAGCTTTTCCAAAACCTGTCATTGATTTAATCATAAGTTATTTTTTTAGTTTTTATATTTATTAAATATAGTCCGAAAATTATTAAAATACCTGAAAATAATTTTGTTAAAGTTAGGCTATCTTTTCCCATGATTATTGCAAAAATACTAGCTAAAAATGGCTGAAGGTAAATATATGCACTAACAGTTGATGGGCTTAAAGATTTTAATCCATATATATTAAGTAGATAAGCAAAAAAAGTAGTAGCAATTACCACAAAGCAAGTTGCAAAAATAGCGTAGTCATTAAATCGCGACCAATCTATTTTTGTAAAATCGGCTAAGCCCAGCGGAAGAATATAAAAACTTCCAAATAAAAAAATCCAACGCATTACGGTTACCGTATTATACTTTTCCATTATAGGTTTTACCATTACAACAAAAATTGCCCATGAGGCTGAGTTTATTAAAGTAAATAAATCTCCAACAATTGTTTCGCTACCAAATTCTAAATTTCCTTTAAATAAAAGTAAGGTTGTGGCTCCAAAAATTGCTAAACCTAAACCTGATAATTTTAAAATTGTAACCCTTTCTTTTAAAATAATAAGCGTAAAAATAAATACCATAATTGGGTTAGATATCATAATAATAGCAGAATTGATTGGATATGTTAAGCTTAGACCGTAAATAAAAAATACTTGATTAATAACTATACCAAATAACGCTAACCAAAGCAATTTAATTAAATCTTTTTTAGCAACAGTTTCTGTCTTTAAAAATAATGATAATATCCAAAATAAAATACATGCACCAAAAATCCTTATAAATACTAAAGCAATTGGCCCAATATAAGTAGGCATTAAATCTTTTGCAATTGAATAGTTTAATGCATATACAATTTGAGCAATAAATAAAGCAATATGTCCTTTTAATATTTGTGTCAAAACCTTACAAATATAATCAGATATGATTTAATAATGAGTTTGAGTTATAATTCTAAAACGTATCTTTACTTTATTGTGTTATCATATATAGATCAATTAAATAATAAGATATTACTTGTTAGTAAACCTATTCGAATTATTTCGATTGTCCCCTCTCAATCAGAGTTATTGTGGCATTTAGGGATAAGAAAAGAATTAGTTGGTATAACCAAATTTTGTATTTATCCTATTCAAATGTTTAATAAGATTGTCAGAGTAGGGGGTACAAAAAAATTGAATATTAATAAAATTAGAGAACTAAAACCTGATTTAATTATTGGTAATAAAGAAGAGAATGATCAGCAGCAAATTGAACTTTTAAAAAAGGAATTTAATGTTTGGATGAGCGATATTTACTCATTTAATGATGTTTTTAAAATGATTAGAACCTTAGGTGTTATTTTCGATAAAGAAAGACAAGCAAAAACCTTAGTTTTTTTAATTAAATCAGATTTGAGAATGATTAAAAATATTTTTAAACAAAAACGAGTTATTTATTTTATATGGAACAAACCATATATGTGCGCCGGTCAAAATACTTTTATTAATCATGTATTAAACCATATTGGATTAAAAAATTTAATTTCTATTTCTCGATATCCTAAAATTGATGAATTTGAATTAATTAAACTTAAGCCCGATTTTTGTTTTTTGTCTAGCGAACCTTTCCCTTTTAAAGAAAAACATATTAATATTTTAAAAAATATTTTACCGAATTCTAAAATAATGATTGTTGATGGCGAAATTTTTAGTTGGTACGGTTCGAGATTACTTCATTTAAAAAAATATATAAAAGAATTTAAAAAAGAGTTGTATGCTTCAAATTTTTTTAATTAGTCTTTTTATTATTTCTTATTCATTTATTGCATTTGAACAGAGTATTAAAATTAATAAATCTGCTGTTGCTTTATTTTCTGGTATATTAAGTTGGATACTGATTATGAGTTTTTCTTCTGATGTTATTAAACTCAATATTCAATTAGGATTTCATCTTTCAGAAATTGCAGGTGTTTTATTTTTTTTAATGGGAGCAATGACTATTGTTGAACTAATAGATGCCCATAATGGATTTGATGTAATTACAGAAAAATTAATTGATATTAAACCTATGTATTTAATTTTAATAATAGGATTTATGACTTTTTTTTTATCTGCTGTTTTAGATAATTTAACTTCTACTATTTTAATTGTTTCACTAATTAGAAAATTATTACCCGAGGGTAAATTGCGTTTGTATTTTGTAGGCCTTATTATAATTTCTGCTAATGCTGGTGGTACTTGGAGCCCTATTGGTGATGTAACTTCAACAATGCTTTGGATTGGAGGTCAAACCAGTTCTTATTTTTTAATTTCATCTTTAATTTTACCAAGTTTAATCAATTTAATTGTTCCACTTTTTATTATATATTTTGTTATTCAAAAACAAAAGTTATTTTCAGATATATTGATTAATAAAGTAATTATTTCTAATACAAATCGATCGGGTTCTTTATTTATTTTATTAACTGGATTATTTATCTTAATAACTGTTCCTGTGTTTAAGGTTATATTTAATTTACCTCCATTTATGGGAATTCTATTCGGTTTGGGAATATTGTGGTGTATTACCGAAATAAAAAATGGAAGGCGTTGCGATATTGATAAAAACAATTACTCTGTTGCTTTTGCTTTAAGAAATATCGACACTTCCAGTATTTTATTTTTTTTAGGAATTCTTTTAAGCATATCGGCTTTTGAATCTTGTGGTTTATTATCTTCAATCGCATCAAATTTAAATGATATCATCCCAAATCAGAATATAGTTTTATTATTTACTGGTTTTATTTCTGCGATAATAGATAATGTGCCATTAGTAGCTGCATATCAAGGAATGTATAGTTTAAATAATTATGCTTCAGATAGTTCTTTTTGGCATTTACTTGCCTATTCTTGTGGAACTGGAGGAAGCATTTTAATAATCGGCTCTGCATCAGGTGTTGTTGCCATGGGAATTGAAAAAATAAGTTTCAGATGGTATTTAAAATATATTTCGCATCTGGCAATTTTAGGTTACCTTGCAGGATTTATGACTTATTTGATTTTAAGTTAATTAAAACTAAAGCATCTGCAACTACAAATGTACTTCCTCCTATAAAAATTAAATCATTTTTCTTAGCATTTTTTTTAGCAGATTCTATTCCTAATTTCACCGAAGAGTATGCGTCTCCTTTAAGTTTCTGTTTAATTGCTTGTGACTTTAATTCATTTTCATCTAAGGCTCTTTTAACGCTTGCTTTTACAAAATAATATTGCGCATTTTTAGGAAGTAAACATAGAATTTTAGTAATTTCTTTATCGTTTACAACGCCAAATACCAAATGAAGTTTTGAGTATGTGAGTTGTTTTAAATTTTCAACTACTTGTTTTATTCCGCCTTCATTATGTCCTGTATCGGCAATCATTAAAGGGTTATCACTCAGCTTTTGCCATCTGCCCATCAATCCATTTAATTTAGTAGTTTGTTTCAAGGCATCTTTTATATTATTATTAGAAATAAAAAAACCAGCTTTTCCTATATGTTCTATCACATTTAAAACTCCTAATAAATTTTTTAATTGATAAGTTCCGGTCAAATCTAATATGTATAAATCTATGCTATCTTTTTTTTTATTTAAAATATTAGTATACAATAATCCATTCTTTTTTTTGTAATTAAGTATTTTATAATTTTTGTCTCCAAATTCAATTATACATTTTAATTTTTTTGATAATTCAATAAATATTGGTGCAGCTGCACTTTGGAATTCGCTCACTACTAATGGAACTTTAGCTTTAATAATTCCACCCTTTTCAAAAGCAATTTTTTCAATGGTATTGCCTAATATGTTAGTGTGATCGTAGCTAATATTTGTGATAAGACAAGCTTTTGGTTTGATGATATTAGTAGAATCTAATCTTCCGCCTAATCCAACTTCAATAATAGCAATATCTACTTTTTCAGCTGCAAAATAATCAAAGGCTAATCCTACAGTCCATTCAAAAAAACTTGGTTCAATCTCTTCAAAAGCTCCCTTATGTTTTTTTACGAATTTAGTTATGTATTTTTTCGGAATTATTTTACCATTAATTTTAATCCGCTCCCTAAAATCAATTAAATGAGGTGACGTGTATAATCCAGTTTTGTAACCTGATTTTTGGAGAATGGCTGCTAGCATGTGACTACAAGAACCCTTTCCATTTGTTCCTGCTACATGAACACATTTTAATTTTAAATGTGGTTTACCCAATAGCTCAGATATTTTATAAGTATTATTTAGGTTTGGCTTGTATGCAGCAGTTCCGATATTTTGAAACATTGGTAAACGCGAATATAAATAATCAAGCGTTTCTTGATAAGTCATATTTTAATCAAATGAAAATACGATTGTAATAGTTCCTTGTTGCTCTTCAAATTTACCATCAATATTAAATTTTGTAGCTAAAGCAGCCTGTTTTGCTTTTGCTTTTAATAATGAGCTGCTAGTAGTTGTTCCTCTGCCATTCGGATTTGCTTCTATTACGTTTCCTTCACTATCTACTATTATTTCTACAACCACTTTACCTTCTTCTTTGGTATCACTTGGTAATTTTGGCGGTTTAACAACAGCTCTCCCTTTTAAATCTATTCCAATACCTCTTCCAAAACCGCCTTTACCTATACCTGGTCCCGATCCATCTTGTCCATAATCGTTTCCGCTTCCCTCACCACCAGTTCCATTTTTAAAAGGATTACCGTTTGGAGAACCATTTTCCCCAGCATCTTCATTATTTCCAACTCCACCACCATTTTTACCTGTATTTTTTTTAAATTTTTCGGCTAATTTTTGAACTTCAGTTTTTTCTTGAATTACTTCTGATGGTAAAATGGGTGTAATTACTGTGGTGTTTTTATTAATTTTTTCTTTTTTTATGTTAATTAATTCGCCATTTTCATCTGTTAATAACTTATCTTCTTCTTTTGATTCTGAGATTACATCATTAACACTTCCTAAAGTCCCATATTCAATTTCACCGTTACCCATATTTTCCATTCCAAAACCTAATTCCTGTCCACTTCCACTTGCCGATTCAGGGAATGGAGGGTTGGGTGTTACCATATTAAAAAAAAATAAAAATAGGAGCAAAAACATGAAGATAATCAGGGTAATTAACCCTGAAATAATTTTATTTTTCGATTCTTCTGATTTTGTAAGGATCATTTTTGGTGTTTTCAACAAGCTAAATAGTCCATTTTATTTATTTGTAGGAGCAGTGGCTAATACTGTTTTGCATTTTAATTTATAGCAAATAGTCATAATATCAATTTCATCTTGAATAGACAATTCTTTATCTAAATGCATTAAAACAGTAGGTTCTGTCTGTTTTGAAGCGATATTAGAAATTTCATTTTCTAAATTTGATAAATTAATTTCTACACTATTAACAAAATATTTTTTATCTTTTGTAATTGCCACATGAATAGGTTTTTTTGTATTTTCAATAGTAACGTTTGAGTCTGATTTAGGTAAATTTACTTTAATAGAATTAGGGCTTACCATTGTTGAAAGTATTAAAAAGAATAGTAAAAGAAAAAACATAATATCGTTTAGAGAATCTGTACTAACTTCTGCATCCCTGTGTTTTTTTCTTAAAGCCATAATTTAATTTTAAAAATTATTAATTAAATCTATTAGTTAATTAATTATTTGGTTTCAATTTATTTAATGGGTTCATTTAAAATATCTAAAAATTTTATTTGAGTATCTTCCATGCGATTTGCTAATTTGTCTATTCGAGAGTTTAACCAATGATAGCAAACAAAAGCAATTACGCCAACTACTAATCCTCCAGCAGAGGTGACCATTTTTTGATATAAGCCTTTTGAAATCACTTCTATTTCAACTGTTTTCGCTAAAGAGATGTCGTAAAAAATCGTAATAACACCTATAATAGTTCCAATAAAACCAAACATAGGAGCTATCCGTCCAATAATATTTAATACATTTAAATTTTTTTCAATTTTAGCAATTTCATTGGCTCCACTTTTGTCCATGGCTGTTCTTATTTCTGTTATTGGCTGCCCGATTCTAGAAATACCTTGTTCTAACATGGTACTTTCTGGTGTATTAATATTTTTACACATGCTTATCGCATTAGCAAAATTACCTGTATTTGTCATTTCTTTTATACTTTGCAATAAATTTTTATTTGTTTTATTGGCTTTACCTAATACCAGTAAACGCTCTACTAAAATATAAATTGATATCAAAAGTAATAAAGCTAAAGGATACATTATAGGCCCGCCTTTTGAAATCATTGTAATCAGTGAAATTTTAGTTTCTGTAATTTGAGAATTCGTCTCAATAGTCTGAATTCCTGTTTTTACGGCTTCGGTTAACGAATCTTGTGTTTCGGCTGTGTTTAAAATAGCCCCTATTTTTAGAATAAAGTATATCATTGTTATGAGGTTTTGATACGAATTTAACCTATTAATTAATCTATAATCAAAGCTATTTTTTTGATTTTAAACACTAGAATGTTTATTAGATATTTAATCAAATAAAAACTTTTGGTGTTTTTCTTTTATCAGCAAGGCATTTTAAGTGAAATTGCCTTTTCTATTTCTGATTTCAGCAATTGTTTATGGTTCTTTCTAATACCAAATAAATTTAACATTTCAATTTCATCATCATTAAAAGTAATATATAGCTTGCCATTGGAGTTTTGTGTTACTTTTTTGATATCTATAAAATATCGAATCTTATTTCTAAAAAGTGATTGTTTTATTTCAAATCTATCTGCAAATATTAGCGTAAAAGGATGTAAAACAATCCATAGACTTTGAAAAGCCATAAAAGATCCAGGAATCATTATTATAAATCCAAGTGCATTAAAATCCATTAAAACTTTAAATCCTAACAAGAGGATGACTGAACTTAACAAAAAAGATGTAATTATTAATAATGTGCTACGTTCAATATTAATTAAGGGGATTTCTATTTTTTCTGCGTTTCTCACAATACAAAGTTAAAAAATAAATTTAGTCTTTTGTTTTATTATGGATATTTATTAATATAATTGTAAACGTAGTGATTTTTTGTAACTACTTTTATTAAAAGTATTATTAAGTTAAATTCATTTAAATTAATATTGGACGATTATGAAATTTATTAGAAAAAAAAATACTTTCGTCTTATTATTATTTTTTTTAGGTTCATTAATAATTAGATCTCAATCTTATTCAGTCGAGCATCCAATTGCAGATATGCTGGATAGCTTATCATCAAAAAAAATATTTGATAATGTTTTTTTTAAGCCTGTTTTCCCGAAAAATAATAAATACAAATATAGAGAAGATAGTATTCCAATGTTTGATGATAACACTTATCAATCTCGTTTAGCCAAATTAGATGTATTATCACCATTTGATTTAGTTTATAATGAACACGTAAAAGGTTTTATAAATTTATATATGATTCGAAAGAGATCAAGTCTCAGCAGAATGATGGGCGTTTCTCAATTGTATTACCCTATGTTTGAAGAAGTTTTAGATAAATACAATATCCCATTAGAGTTAAAACATTTAGCGATAATTGAAAGTGCTCTTATACCTTACGCTAGATCTGGTGCAGGCGCTACTGGGCTTTGGCAATTTATGTATCCTACCGGTAAAATGTTTGGACTAAAAGTTGATTCATATATTGACGAACGTTGTAATCCATACAAGGCAACGGTAGCTGCGGCTGAATATTTAAAATCTTTATATGCGATGTTTAACGATTGGCAAATGGTATTGGCTGCCTATAACGCTGGACCAGGAACCATAAGTAAAGCAATTAGAAGAAGCGGTGGTAAAAAAACATATTGGGAAATTAGACCATACTTACCTCTGGAAACTCAGGGATATGTTCCAGCTTTTATTGCAGCTAATTATGCCATGAATTATGCTGATGATCACAATATCTATGCTACTTTACCTCGAAAAACATATTTTGAAGTAGATACAGTAGTTGTAAAAGAACAAATGACTTTTGATCAAATTTCTCAAGCTTTAGATATTTCAAGTGAAGAAATTTTATATTTTAATCCACAATATCGAAAAAATATTATACCTTCAGGAGGAAACGTAATGTGTTTACCCAAGAATAAAATTGCTTATTTCTTGAACAACGAAATTGAAATTTATTCTGCCATCCAAGCCCAAAAAAAAGAAAGTTTAGTTATTGAGTCTATCGCTGAAGTAAGAATAAGTCATATTGTAAAAAAAGGTGAAAAGTTAAGTTCAATAGCCAGAAAATATGGAGTAAGAATTCAAGATATAAAATCTTGGAATTATATTGGAAAACGAGGTATAAAGCCAGGAAAGCGATTAGTAATTTATGTTAGAGAACATAACCAAGTAATTCCGAAAATAGATTTAAATAAATCGACAAATCTAGCAAACATTAAAGATACTTCTCAAAATTTAATCGCTGAAAAAAGTAATTCTATAGATTATATTTTACATAAAGTTAAAAAGGGTGAGACACTATATCAAATTGCAAAAAAAAATAATGTTAAAGTCTCTGATATAATTAATCTTAATAATTTAAAAAGTAATAGGCTAGTCTTAGGGAGTTATTTAAAAATAAAAAAAATTAATAAATAATTATTTTATTTTCGTACAGAATGATTTTTTTGATGTGATTTTTATATCTCTTATAATAATTGTAGATTAAATTTATGATTTTAAGATTTTTTTTTATTTTTTTTTTATTTTTTAATCAAATAGTTTTATCTCAAGTTATTCAAACTGTTAAGGGAAGGGTAGTAGACAAAGAAACTGGAATTGGTCTGCCCGGTGCTATTGTTCAATTAAAAGTGATTGGATCGCAAAGTATTGTTGTAGCCAATGATGATGGTTTTTATAAATTTATTGGGGTGCCTGTTGGTCGACAATCTTTTTTGTATTCTTTTACTTCATATAAAACAGTTCCTATTAATGATATAATTATTACTTCTGGAAAAGAAGTGGTAATTAATGTTGAGTTAGAAGAAAATGCAATTAAAATGAATGAGGTAGTGGTAAATGCATCTTCAGAAACAGATTTAGTAAACACCATGCAGATGGCCAATATGAAATCATTTAGTATCGAAGAAACCGAAAGATATGCTGGCTCTCGTCAAGATCCCGCTAGAATGGCTCAAAATTTTGCGGGTGTTCAGGGAACCAATGATTCACGCAACGATATCGTAATTAGAGGAAATAGTCCCGCTGGTTTATTATGGCGTTTAGAAGATATCGACATACCAAATCCAAATCACTTCGCTGTAGCGGGTTCTGCAGGTGGTCCTCAAAGTATAATAAATAATAAGTATTTATCAAATAGCGAATTTTATACCGGTGCTTTTCCAGCTAATTATGGAAATGCTTTAGGTGGAGTATTCGATTTAAAAATGAGAAATGGTAATAATGAAAAACATGAACGTACTTTTCAGTTAGGAATTCTGGGAACTGAATTATCGCTCGAGGGGCCAATTAGTAAAAAATCAGGAGCAAGCTATTTAGTTTCATATCGCTATTCAACTTTAGCTCTTTTCGGAAGTTTAAACATCAATTTAGGTACAAGTGCAATTCCAAATTACCAAGATATTGGAATTCGACTTAATTTCCCTACAAAAAAAATAGGCATTTTTAGCTTTAATGCCATTGGTGGGTTAAGTAATATTGCTATCGTATTGAGTAAAATTAAGGAACGTCCTAAAGAACTTTATGGCGATCAAAATCGTGACCAATATTTTACAACTAATATGGGAGTTGGTATATTAAATCACGTTTATACGTTAAGTAGTCGAACTATTATGAAAACAAGTATTGCTTTTGCAGCTCAATCGGTAGGATCAGATCATTATTTAGTTATAAGAGATAAAAATTTTAAACCTAACGAAACGTTACCTCATATTTTAAATTACGATTTTACTGAAAATAAATCAACATTAGCATGGTTTATTAAATCAAAAATAAATTCAAAAAATAGCATAAAATCAGGGGTATTTGTGAATAGAATTGACGTTAATTTTAACGATTCTTTAAAATTAATTTCTGCTTATGATACATTACCTGCATCGATTAATAATAAAAAATTTAAAGGGCGTATTGATTCAAAGGAAAATTTTTATTTAATTCAACCTTACCTCAATTTCGTTCATAAATTTAATGAAAAAACAAGCTTAAATACTGGTGTTTTTTCCCAACTTTTAACACTTAATAACAAATTTGTTGTTGAGCCCAGAGTCAGTTTAAGACATCAGTTTTCATCAAAACATATGCTAAACTTATCATTTGGTATTCATAGTCAGATGCAATCCACGTACTTATATTTTGCAATTCCAGATTCTATTATCCAAGATAATAAGCCTACAATAAATACTAACCAACAACAGTCAAACAAAGATTTAGATTTTAGTAAAAGTCAACACCTTATTTTTGGATACGATTATTTTGTGACAAGTCATTTTAAATTAAAAACCGAATTATATTATCAATATCTTTGGAATATCCCAGTTTATCAAGTTCCGTCTAGTGTATCTGCAATCAATAGAGGGGCAACTTTTACAAGATTTTTTCCTATTTATACTATGCAAAATACTGGTACGGGCTATAATTATGGATTAGAATTAACCCTCGAAAAACTTTATTACAAGCATTATTTTTTTATGTTAAGTGGTAGTTTATTTGAAAGTAAATACAAAGCCAGCAATGGTAAAACAGCAAATACAGATTTTAATGGAAATTATATGTTTAATTTTTTAGGGGGTATAGAGTATTCAATTGGAAAAAACAAAAAGAATATTTTAAGTGTTGGCACTAAATTTACTTATGGTGGCGGAAAGCGCTATTCACCTGTTAACTTAGCTGCTAGTAATGCCGTAATGGATATTGTTGCTGAAGACGATAAAGTAAATACACTTCAATTTCCTGCTTATAATAGGATAGATCTTAGGATTTCATATAAAATAAATGGAAAAAAAATAGGAACAGAAATAGCTTTAGATTTAGTAAACATTTTAAATACCAAAAATATATTGGCGTTGAGTTATTCTCCCGACCCTGCTAATCGATTAAAGAAAGATCCTTGGACAGAAAATTACCAACTAGGTAGATTGCCATTGTTTTATATAAAATTTGATTTTTAAAATGATATTTTTGTAAGATATGACAAATATTTTAATTATTGGAGCAGGCCGTTCTTCAACCTCATTAATAGATTATTTATTAATAAATTCTAATAAATATCAATGGACCATCACAGTTGCCGACATTGATTTAAAATTGGCTCAAGAAAAAGTGAGCCTAAATCCATCAGCAAAAGCGATTAGTTTAAATATTAAGGATGATGAAAAGCGCCGTTCAATAATAAAATTTCATGATTTTATTATTTCAATGTTGCCAGCTTCAATGCATGGTGATATTGCTAGAGACTGTGTTGAGTTTGGAAAACATATGGCAACGGCTAGTTATGTTAGTGCAGAAATGAATGTTTTAAGTGAAGAGGCAAAAAAGAAAAATATTATTTTGATAAATGAATGTGGATTAGATCCAGGAATTGATCATGCTAGTTCAATGATGATTATTGAAAAGATAAAATTAAAAGGTGGAAAAATAACTTCTTTTAAATCATATTGTGGTGGTTTGGTTGCCCCTCAAAATAACGACAATCCATGGGGATATAAATTCAGTTGGAATCCGCGTAATGTTGTATTAGCAGGCCAAGGCACCGCACAATATTTACAAAATGGAAGTCTAAAATTTATCCCTTATAATCGATTATTTTCTGATACAAATATTATTGAAGTTGAAGGATATGGCAAGTTTGATGCCTATCCAAACCGTGATAGTGTTTCTTATAAAATAGTTTATGGCTTAGATGATGTACAAACTATGATTAGGGGAACATTGAGAGAATATGGATATTGTAAGGCTTGGAATGTATTTGTGAAATTAGGTTTAACGGATGATAGTTCTAAAATAATTAACACAAATAAATTAACTTACACTTCTTTAATTCAATCTTTTTTACCCGAGTCGGGGGTAAATTTAAAAGAGACACTTAGAGATTTAATGAAAGATGAATGGAACCCAGATTTAGAAAAAAAAATGGATTACTTAGACTTGTTTTCAGACAAAAAAATCAAGATAAATGAGGGGACACCTGCCCAACTATTACAATGTTTATTAGAGGAAAAATGGAAGCTTAATTCAGGAGATAAAGATATGATTGTAATGCAACATCAGTTCGAATATCAATTACCTAATTTAAAACAAGTTCAAAAATTAAATTCCTCATTAGTTGTTATTGGTAAAAACGAAAATCATACTGCGATGGCATTAACCGTAGGATTACCATTGGCCATTACGGTTAAAAATTTTCTTACAAAACGATTTAGTCTTTATGGGGTTCAAATCCCAACTAAAAAAGAAATTTACGAGCCACTAATAAAAGAATTAGAGGATTATCAAATTATTTTTAGTGAACAATTATTAAACTAGGGGACTTGAAAAAAAACAGCTCAATTTTTATCTGCCTCCTTGTATATTTTTTAATTTTTCCATATATTCTAAATAACTCATCATTGAATATCCATCGGTATTAATCTGAAAAACTGAGTCTTGTATTGGCGACGTATTTATTTCTGTTGCAATAATTAATATTTTTATATCCATTCCATTCTGATTACTTTCCATCTCAATTTTTAATGGATAACCTTTTAAGTCTCCCATATCGAATGATCTTTTACCACTTATTTTTTTTGTTAATGCCGGATTCACTTTTATTTTATCTGTTACCCAAACAATAATTTTATTTTCTTTTTTATCTTTATTTATACTGGTAATAATTGCTTTATTACATTCAAAGCCAGCAAAACTTTGTTTTTCGTTGGTATAATCTATTTTAGGCTTAACACTTTCTTTCTTTTTTATATCACTAGCTTCCAAATTTTCTTTTGAAACCTTATAACCCATTTTATTTCCCATCAAATCAATAGTAAAGGTTTGTTCTTTTCCATCAAATAAAGTAATCTGATTTTCCATCATACTAATCACTTCAATTTTACTTTTTTCTCCTTTCAGATACGTAATAGTTTCTTGTTCACCAAATGCAGCATATTCTGTTGGTAACCCTTCAATTTTCATACTCATCTTAATGGTATAATCTTCTTGTGAAAATGAGATTTGGCTGAGTATTAGGCAAGCAATCGAAAATAAATAATTTTTAATCATAATTTTTTATTATTGTATTTCATTAATAAAGTCAGTCATTTCTTTTATTGTAATAATTTTCATGGAAGCTGGTATTTCAAATACATTATCTGTTAATTTTTCAGGTTTATAAGAGTTTGCTTTAAAGTGTAATTCCATTCCCATTTTTTTGATACGATAATCAAGTAACATGCCTTTAATAGGAGCATAAGCAGTTAAACTATTACAATTTTCTGTACCTAATTCTTTCGTATACCATATGTCAAAAGATTCAGAAGGTTGAGTTAATTTTGTAATTTTTACTTTATAACATTTTAGACCTAATATTTCTTTTGTTTCATTAGTTTCATTAATTTTAATAGGATAATCTAAATTAGATTTATTAATGTCAGCTTCATTTTCAATACAAGCTTGATTGATATTCATAAACTTAACTGTTTGAACTAATGTTTTTGTTTTGATGTTACCAATTATAGAGGTATTAAATAAACCTAGTACACTCATTTCTAGAGTAAATTTTTCGTTTTTAAATTTGAGGGTCGCTGAATTTGGAGCTAAAGAGTACAAAGGATGATTTTCGTCTACTCCTTCTGCATCAAATTCAATAATTCCTTCTTGATAACTAGAATTTTTGGTAGGGTTGCATGAAACTATCCAAAATGAAATTGTTATCAATACAAAATAAAAAATTGGAAATTGAATTATATGTATTTTTTTCAATTGAACAAAATAATAATGGAAGTGTATTTAAATAAAAAGATATTCAATGGATAAAAATCTTTATAAAGTTGAGTACTATTTTAGTTTAATTGTTTTTTGAATTGTTTTACCTTCTTCAAGTTTTATAATTCCATTACCAATTAGAGATTGAGAATTAGATTCTAATGTTGCTTTAATATCATAAATAGCAGGTAGTTTAAATGTAAAAGAAACATCTCCATTCGCATCTGAAAATCCATTTGCTCTAATATCTGCAGTATAGGTTACTCCTGCAGAATTTTTTACTAGTGCAAATAATAACACATCGGCATTAGCAAGAGCTATACCAGTTGAATCGGTACATTTTATTAAGGCAATACATTTTGTTTCTTTTTCGCAGGAAGTCGTAATTAAGGCTAGCGAAGAAAGTAAAACTCCTGATATAATAAATGCAGTATATTTGAGCATAGAAAATTTTGTAACTTAACAAATATAGAAAAAATGTTTAATAATAAAAAGTTTATTTACTTGCTGTGCTTCTCTTTTTCTCTGTTATTTAACATTAAGGCACAAACTTTTAGTAATGAAACTTTCATCCTAGAAACGAAGTTTGGAAAAATTAAATTTAAATTATATGAAGAAACGCCAGTACATAAAGCTAATTTTAAAAAATTAGTTTTTAATCGATTTTTCGACTCATTATTGTTTCATAGGGTTATCAATCAATTTATGATTCAGGGTGGAGACCAATTAAGTAAATACTCAAATACTGGCGATTCACTTGGCCATGGAGACATAGGCTATAAATTAACTTCTGAGATTAACCCCAAGCTTATTCATAAAAAAGGAGCGTTATGTGCCGCAAGAGAAAGTGATGATATTAATCCAAAATTTGAATCAAGCGCTTCTCAATTTTATATTGTGATGGGAAAAAGTAGAACTTTGGAAGATTTAAAAAAGTATGAAGATAGAATTAATAAAACGCATTATAATAATTGTGCTAGGGAGTTTATAAAATCAAAGCAGGGTAGGGATTTAAAGCAACAATATAATCGCTTAACAAATGAAAATAAATTAGACAGTGCTTATATAATTAATTCTTTAATTGAAGATAGCATTAAAATTGAGTATTTAAAAACAAGCGAATACCATTTTAATCAACAACAAATAAATTTATATACAACAATAGGAGGAACGCCACACCTAGACAATACATATACTGTTTTTGGCGAAGTAATAGAAGGGATTGAGATTATTGATAAAATTGCAGCTGTAACAACAGATTCTCGAAACAGACCCATAAAAGATATTAGAATGAGAATTTATCTTTTAGAAAATAAATAATTTAAATCAACTCTTTTTTTACTTCTAGTAGAGTGTTTTTAGAACTTCCAATAAAAATAGAATCTTTTATCAAGATTACAGGACGTTTTAAAAATGTATATTCTTTCAAGATGAAATTTTTATATTCGTTTTCGCTTAAAACTTTTTCGTGTAATCCCAATGCTCTGTATTTTCTGGCTATTTTACTAAATAATACTTCGTAACTTCCTGCTTTATCTTTTAATTCTTCTAATTGTTGTTCAGTAATAGGTTCTGTTTTTAGGTCTTGAAAAATAAATTTTTTATTTTTTAATTTTAACTCATCTATAACTCGCTCACAAGAACTACATGAGCTTAGGTGAAATATTTTTTTCATTCGTTTATAATATAAATTTAAATATTAAAATTAGTTTAAGATATCTTTTACTTTTTCTTTTAGTAATGATATTTTCAAAACATCTTCCATTTGTGTAACATAATTAAAAGTTATTCCTTTTAAATATTCAGGTTTAATATCATCAATATCTTTTTTATTATCGGCACATAAAATTATTTCCTTTATACCGGCTCTTTTTGCTGCAAGTATTTTTTCTTTAATTCCACCTACTGGTAGTACTTTTCCGCGTAATGTTATTTCACCAGTCATTGCTAAAGCTTTTTTTACTTTTCTTTTTGTAAAAGCACTAGCCAGGGAAGTAAGCATTGCAATTCCAGCACTGGGGCCATCTTTTGGAGTAGCTCCCTCTGGAACGTGAATGTGAATATTATTATTTTCAAAGGTATCTGAATCTGCATCAATTATTTGAGGATGAGCTTTTAAGTATTCTAAAGCCAAGGTTGCACTTTCTTTCATCACTTCACCTAAGTTACCTGTAAGTGTAAGTTTACCTGATTTACTTTTACTTAAACTAGTTTCAATATATAAAATATCACCTCCTACCTGAGTCCATGCTAAACCGGTAACAACTCCAGCAATATCATTACCTTGGTATTTATCTTTAATATGCGATGGCCCTAATATTTTAATTACATTTTCTTTTGTAATTTTAGATAGAGCTTTATTTTTAGCAATGTGAACAGCCGCATTACGGGCTATTTTTGAAATTTTCTTTTCTAAATTTCTTACCCCACTTTCAGCAGTGTAAGTATCGATTAAAAACTCTAATATTTTGTCGCTTATTTTAAGTTGCGATATTTTTAAACCACTTTCTTCAATTTGTTTAGGAACTAAATGTCGTTTTGCTATTTCTAGTTTTTCTTCAACGGTATAGCCATTTACTTCAATAATCTCCATTCTGTCACGCAAAGCTGGCTGAATATTAGATAAATTATTACAAGTGGCAATGAACATAACCTTGCTTAAATCATATTCGAGTTCTAAAAAATTATCATAAAAAGCTGAATTTTGTTCAGGATCAAGAACTTCTAAGAGAGCAGACGATGGATCGCCATGATAATCGTTGCCAACTTTATCAATTTCGTCTAAAATAAAAACCGGATTTGAAGATTGTACCTTTTTTAGATTTTGTAATATTCGGCCGGGCATTGCACCAATATATGTTTTTCGGTGACCTCTAATTTCACTTTCATCTTTAAGTCCTCCTAAACTCATTCTCACATATTTTCTGTTTAAAGCCTTTGCAATACTTTTTCCGAGAGATGTTTTTCCGACGCCTGGAGGCCCGTATAAACATATAATTGGAGATTTTAAATTTCCTTTTAGTTTTAATACGGCTAAATGCTCAATAATACGATCTTTTACTTTTTCTAAACCAAAATGATCTTCATTTAAAATAGTTTGAGCATTATTTAAATTAAAATTATCATTAGTTTGTTCATCCCAAGGAAGTTCTAAAAGTAATTCAATATAATTTGTTTGTATGCCATATTCTGCGGCATTAGGATTCATGCGTTGTAATTTAGAAATTTGTTTTTCAAAAACTTCTTTTACATCATTACTCCATTTTTTTGTTTTCGCTTTTTCTTCGTAACCAGCAATTTCTTGTTCAAAATTGTTACCACCCAGTTCTTCTTGAATGGTTTTTATTTGTTGATTTAAAAAGTATTCTCGTTGTTGCTTATCTAAATCCATTTTTGTTTTATTTTGGATTTGATTTCTTAGTTCTAACATTTGGAATTCTTTATTAAGATATTCTAATACCAATAAACTTCGTTCTTTTAAATTTGCAACTTCAAGCATTTTTTGCTTGTCTTCACTTTTAGCATTCATATTGGAAGAAATAAAATTCACCAGAAAAGCTGGACTATCTATATTATTGATAGCAAAGCTTGCATCGCTAGGAATATTTGGAGAAATTTTAATAATCTGGGTAGATATTTCTTTTAGATTCGAAATAATAGCTTCAAATTCTTTATCACTTTTTGGAGGTCTAATTTCTTCGAATGCCGATACTTTTGCTTTATGGTATGGTTCAGTTTGAATATATTCGTCTATTTTAAATCTTTTTTTGCCTTGAATAATTATGGTTGTGTTACCGTCGGGCATACGCAACATTTTAATTATTTGCGCAACTGAACCAACATTATATAAATCATCGCCAGTTGGCTCTTCTGTTGAATCGCTTCTTTGAGCCACAACGCCAATTGTTTTGTCGCCTTTATTATAATCTTTTATTAATTGAATAGATTTATCTCGACCAACAGTAATTGGGATAACTACCCCTGGAAAAAGCACTGTATTTTTAAGCGGTAATATTGGCAGAATCTCAGGAATTTTTTCATTTCGCATGTTATCCTCATCTTCGCTACTCAGAAGGGGTATAAAGTCTGAATCCTCATCCATACTACTACTGAATCCTATTTCATTTAAATCTCCAAAATTCATAGATATATTTCTTTATTAGTTACTTTTAGGTAAATCACATTTTGTGCCATAGCTAAATATAGACTATTTGGCAGTATTAATAAAGGGTCTTTCAAAATAAGAAAACCCATTTTTAGAGTATAATTTGTGTAATTTATTGTCAATCAGCAATTCACTTTCATTTTTTGTTTTAATTACAATATATACTGTTCTGTCTACTATTTCATTTTGCATCCAAATTAAATTTGCTAGACCATATGTTTTTGACTTAGAATAGCCTTCTTTTTCCAATTTATTGAGGGTTTCAAGTATAAATTTTTTTTGTAAGGGATTATTATAATCGCTTGGTTTTCGATTAGAATAAAATAACTGAGCATAGCTTTTAAAACCTCGTGTTTCTATATAACAATTTTTATTGGCAATATTTTTATAAAATTCAATATTAGAATTTTGAGAATATTTTTCTATTTTAGGTACTATAAAAGAAATTGCTAAACAAATAAAAAGTCCATTAATTAATGATCCGTAATAAAACAAATTCTCATTTCCTCTGGTTATAGAAATGTAAATTAAATAGCATCCTAATAAGAATAAAAGACCGATAATAAATTCAAAACCAGACCAATTTACTTCGGCTTTTAAACAATCAATAGCAAATTCATCTTCTATTAATTGATGATCAATAATAAAAGACTTTAATAGATTAATATTAGCAAGAAGTATAAATGATAATCCAATTACAGATGCAATTATCCAATAAAAACATTTAAATAATTTATTAAGTTTAAAATCACAAATATATTCTGAAATGCCAATAGCTGCAATATAAGTGAGAGGATAATAACAAATAGAAGAGTAATGAAGTATTTTAGTTTTTACTATTGAAAATAAAAGTAAAACAACCCAAAATAAACATAGCATTAATTTACGCCAATTTTTTTGCTGATTTATAAGATTATTTTTTTTAAGATAAGAAGCAATAAAAATAAAAGAGGCAGGAAAGCAACCAATAAGTAAAACTAAAAAATGATATAAAAAAGGGCCACTATGACCACTATCTTCAGTATTAAATAATCGAATTTGATATTTAATAAATTCTAAAATTATTTTTTCATTTCCATTCAGACATTCTACTATAAACCAACTTGCTGAAACAATTAAACTAGTTATGGTAAAAATAATTACTTGCCTTGACCATAATTGTTTTATTTGTTTAGTCCAAATAAGATAGGCGGATATTGTAATAGCAAATATAATTAATGCTGCAGGGCCTTTTGTTAAAACAGCCAAGCCTAAAAAAAAACCAGAAAATAAAGTGTGTATTATTGATTTTTTATTCTCAAAATCATTTAAAAATAAATAAAATCGATACAGTGAGAGTATGATAAATAAATTAAACCATGGGTCGATAATACCAGATTTAAAGTAAAAGTGAGGCAATAAAGTTGTACAATAAAGCAGTGTCCAAATAAGCCCAAAAATTTTAGAGTGTAAATGTAATCCAATAATAAAAATAGAGATAAGTGAAGCTATTCCACATATAGCATTTGGCAGTCGAGCAGCAAATTCGTTAATTCCAAATACATTCATACTTATTGCTTGAAGCCAAATAAAAAATGGTGGTTTTTCCCAAAATGGTTGGTAATTTATTTGAACCTGAGAATAATTACCACTAATAATCATTTCCCGGGCGCATTCTGCAAAATTAATTTCATCCCAATCAAATAGAGGACAATTTCCAATAAATGGAATAAATATAGTGCCAGAAATTATAGCAATTAAAAAAACTAAGCCTCTATTGTTTTTAATTATTGTTTTCAAATTTCTTATTTAAATTTAAAAAGAGGTTTATTTATTTTAGAAAAACAATTTTCGCGCATTATAAATGTAAACATTAACAAACTAAATCCTAGGCCGATTAAGCTTCCTATTGTAATGTCTATAAGCCAATGTTGAGATAGATATACGCGGCTAAAAGCTCCTAAAATTGCTAGAGCCAAACAACATATTTTAATGATTTGAGATTTTGATAATAGTGCAAGACTTATAAAAATTGCAAAAGATGTTGTTGCGTGACCACTTGGGAAACTATTAAGAGCGATCATATCAATACCATCAATATATTTAATTTGGCTATTTTTAATAAAATATGTAAAAACAAAATGAGGTCTATTAATATCGAACACATAATTTTTTAAGTAGGCGCTTGTTAAACCTGAAGCTATATAACTTAATAATATAAAAACACCTTGTCGAATATTAAAAAATAAAAAAATAAATGTAATTAATGCTGCAAAAATTCCATCTCCCAAATAGGTGATGTATTTAAAAAATGAATCAAAAAATGGAATTCCAACAAGAGTATTAATTTTTAGATGAAGTGCAGCTTTTTCAAAATTTAATAAATAGAAACTTGAATAAGCTATTATTACAAAGTATAAAAATAAAAATAACCAGTTATTTTTTATAAATAGTTTCAAATTAGATTTGTTTTGCTTCATTCCAATATATATCTAATTCTTCTAATTTACAGTCGCTAATTTGTTTTCCTTGAGTTTTTATTTTATTTTCCATATAAGTAAATCGTTTAATGAATTTTTTATTGGTTTGTTCTAATGCATCTTCAGGATTAATATTTAAAAATCTTGCATAGTTGATTAATGAGAAAAGCACATCTCCAAATTCTTTTTCAGCATTTTCTTGATTACCATATTTTATTTCTGTTTCAAATTCAGCTAGTTCTTCTTTTACTTTTTCGTATACTTGTTCGGGTTTTTCCCAATCAAAACCAACGGCACGTGCTTTTTCTTGTATTCGAAAAGCCTTTAATAGTGCGGGTAAGCTGTTTGGAACACCTGACAGAACTGATTTATTGCCATCTTTTTCTTTTTGTTTTAATTGCTCCCAGTTTTGTTTTACTTGTTCCTCAGTTTCTGCTTTAACATCACTGTAAACATGTGGATGCCTAAAAATTAATTTCTCACACAAGCCATCAATTACATCTTTTATATTAAAGTCATTAGTTTCGCTGGCGATTTTCGAATAAAAAACAATGTGAAGTAGAAGATCTCCTAGTTCTTTTTTTATTTCGTTTTGATCGTTTTTTAAAATAGCATCACTTAATTCAAAAGTTTCTTCAATAGTTAAATGTCTTATACTTTCGATGGTTTGTTTTTTGTCCCATGGACATTTTTCACGCAGTTCATCCATTATTTTAATTAAATTTAAAAATGATGCTGCTCTTTGGTCAATCATAAACAAATTTAATAAATTAATATAGTATTTTTTTTAATCTAACCTAAAAGGTTTGCTAATTTTTTATAATTTCGTGACTTTGCAAGTTAAAACGATAACATATCTTTTTTTTATTTTTATTTTTGTTTCTGAGACTCTAGCTCAATCTATTTCAAATAATAGATCAGTCTGGTTTATAAAGCCGGTTATTAATAATGGCTTAATTCTTGTTCACCGAAGTAATATAAGACATCTAGTTAAAGGAAATCCTACTATTTATGAGCTTAATTTTGGTAAATCTACATCGGGCAACAAATTATGGCAGTTAGAAAATAATTTACCTGATATTGGTATTAGTATACAATGTATTGATTTTAAAAACCCATTGCAATTAGGTTATGGTTTAACTGCATCGCCTTATATTGAAATACCTTTAAACAAAAATCAAAAATCAATAAGGCCAATCATAAGATTATGTTGGGGGCTAACATATATCTCTAAAAGCTTTGATGCTGATAATAATTACGATAATGTAGCTATTGGAAGTCATTTTAATTCTTTTGTTCAATTTAGAGTTTTTTGGCATTTAAAATTATCTAACCTTTTAAGAATTGAACCTGGTATTTCTTTTACACATGCTAGTAATGGAAAAGTTAAAAATCCAAATTTAGGTTTAAATGTAGCCAGTTTAAATCTTGGTTTAAATTACTCAATTCAGTCTAAAACAAACCAATTTATTCCTAAAATAGATTCGTCCACAAAAGTAAAATCAAAAAACGAATTAATTTTTTTTACTGCCATTGGTTTTAATCAAAAACAGATTGCTTCACCTACTTTAAAAACTTTTGTATACTCATTTGCTTATCAATGTAATTTAAAAAATATACATAAATATATTTTAGGAATAGATGTTTTTCAAGATGAAAATTATTTAATTGATTATGAGAATGTTTTTAAAAATAAAGCACAAGGAATTGATAAATTAAGAATGAGTATAAAATTGGGATATTCATATAACGTTGGGCGTTTGAGCTTTCCGTTAGAAGTTGGATATTATTTTTTTCAAAAAACAAATCCAGATGAGAGTATTGTGAGTAGACTGGGGGTAAGATATTATTCTAAAACGGGCTTAATTGTTCATTTTGGCATGCGAACGCATTTTGCAGTTGCCTATAATTTTGAATATGGGTTAGGTTATAGGTTTAGCCTATAATTAAGAGCTATTCGGATTGAAATTATTTTTAAAGTATTTTACTTCGTTTAACCAAATAGGTATATAGTATTTTATTAAAGCCTTGTTTGATATCTGCTTCTATTAAATCAATCTTATAATGACCACACTTAATTTTTAACTCTTCTGAAAATGATTGAATAGCTGTTTTGTATTGTTCTTTAATTTGAGTTGGGTTTAATTTTATTTCTTCTCCACTTTCTAAATCGATAAAATGATAAGGTTTATTTTCGAATTCAAAATCAATTTCTTTTGATTTATCAACAACATGAAATAGAATAACTTCATGTTTTTTATATTTTAGATGTTGTAAAGCCGAAAAAAGATCTTCATTTTCTGAATTTGTTTCAAACATATCACTAAAAATAATTACTAAAGATCTTTGATGTATTATTTCAGCAATTTGATTAATTGTATTGGCAGCAGAGGTAGTTTTTTTTTGGTCTAAACCCTCTAGTGTATCTTGTAACGTATTTAAAATTAATTTTTGATGCAGTGGACCGCCTCTAGAAGGAATGTGTTTTGAGATATCGCAATCGAAAAGGGTTAAGCCAAAAGCATCTCTTTGTTGTTTTAATAATTCGCATAGGGCAGCAGCAGAATAGATGCTAAAGCTCAGTTTATTATCAACTTGATCATCTGGAAACCTCATGCTAGATGAAGTATCGATTATTATTTGACACCTTAAATTTGTTTCTTCTTCGTAACGTTTAATAAATAATTTATCAGTACGACCAAATAGTTTCCAATCTATGTGGCGAGTACTTTCTCCTTTATTATATAATCGGTGTTCTGCAAACTCAACCGAAAAACCATGAAAAGGACTCTTATGCATTCCAGTAATAAAGCCCTCAACAACTTTTTTTGCCAAAAGCTCTAAATTTTTGAAAGGTTCTATTTGCGATTGATCAATTTGCATAAATTTATGTAAATATCCATTTTTTTATTAAATAATAATTGAATTTAATCCCACAACCCAACAATTTTAATTTATATTTAGTTTCTTTGATAATCAGATATCAAAAAAAATTGAAAAGAAGATATAAAATAATTATTAAAGGTAAAGTTCAGGGGGTTGGCTTTCGATTTAGTGCCCAAGCCTTAGCTAATAAATTAAATTTAACTGGCTTTGTTAAAAATCTTCATAATAAAAGTCTTTTAATACAAATTGAAGGAAACGAGGAGCCGGTTAATAAATTTATCGATTGGTGCAATACAGGCCCTCTTTTTGCTGAAATAGACGAAGTTATTTATGAAGAACAGGATTTAATTGATTATCAAACTTTTGAAATAAAACGATAATAATAAATTTAATTAATTTTTTTTATTTATACCATCATTAGCGATCTTAAAATCTTATCATATTTTTAGATTTCTTACTTTATTGCTTAATTATATTTGTGTAAATTTACTAGTCATGTTTAAATTAAAACTATTATTTATTTCGCTTTCTTTAAGTTTTATTTCATTATCACAAAATGATGTGATAGATAAAGTGATAGGGGTTGTTGGAAAGTATCCAATTCTTTTGAGCGATTTACAAAACATAATGTTAGATCAAGAAAAAGAAGGGGTTTATTTTGATCGTTGTAAGTCTTTGGAGATGTTAGTTTATCAAAAACTGTTATTAGTTCAAGCTGAAAAGGATAGTTTAATTGTTTCGGATGCAGAGGTAGACCATGAACTTTCTCGCAGGATGAGTTATTTTATTTCTCAATTTGGAAGCGAAGAAAAACTAGAAGAGTTTTATGGTAAACGTACCAATGTAATTAAAGATGAATTAAGGATTAACGTTCAAGAACAATTGTTAGCTGAAAAAATGAAGTCAAAAATAACAGGAAATGATAAGTTAACGCCTGCAGAGATAAGGATATTTTTTAATTCCTCAATTCAAGATAGTTTACCATTTGTTGAGTCGGAGGTTGAGTTACAGCAATTAGTAAAAAAACCAATATGTAGCCCTGAAGAAAAACAAGAGGCTAAAGAATTAATTGAATCTTATCGTGAACGAGTTATAAATGGGAAGTCTAGTATGACTACTTTGGCTCGATTATATAGTGAAGATCCGGGTTCTGCTTCAAAAGGAGGACTATATAATAATGTAGCTCGAGGGAGAATGGATCCTGCGTTTGAGGCAGTTGCATTTCGTTTAAAAAAAGGAGAGATTTCTAACGTATTTGAAACTTCTTACGGATTTCATTTTATTGAACTTGTTCAAAGAAAAGGAGATTTATTGGATTTAAGACACATTTTAATTATGCCAAAAATGACAAATGAAGATTTTTTTAAATGTAAAAGAGATTTAGATTCAATTTACAAAGAAATCAACCTTGGATTAATTTCTTTTGAAGATGCCGTTAAAAGATATAGCGATGATTTAGAGACAAAACAAAATTCTGGTTTAATGATAAACCCTCAAACTGCTAATACTAAATTTGACAATAATGCATTAAGTCAAATTGATGAAAATTCGATTGTAGTTTTAAATAATATGAAAGTTGGAGATTTAAGTAAGCCTATGGAATTCAAATTAACAGATGGTAAGCCGGGTTTTAGAATTTTAAAACTTAAAACTAGAATTGATCCTCATAAGATGAATTTGAAAGAAGATTATCAAAAATTATCACAATTCGCAAATGTTGAAAAAAATAAAAAATTAGTAAAGGATTGGATAAAAAAGCGATCAAAAATTTCATACATTAAATTAGATTCTGAGTTTGTCTGCGAATTTGAAAATAATTGGACTATTAGTAACTAAATTTAATTATGGTTATTTTTTATTACAGATTTAATAAATACATTGTTTTATCAAAACAATAAATACATAATTTAAGCGTTTTATAATCATTGAAAAAACTAATTATATTTTTAATTTTTATTTGTTTTTTTGCAAATGCTCAAATAGGTGGAAGTAAAAGTTTTCGATTTTTAGAAATACCAATGACTGCCAGAGCCGCTTCTTTAGGTGGAAATAATATGTGTATTTGGGGCGACGACATTAACTTATTGTATAGTAATCCCTCGCTTTTAAATCCCTCTATGACAAATCAATTGGCATTAAATTATAGTAATTATGTTGGGGATTTAAAATTTGGATACCTTGCATATGCTAAAGATTTAAAAAAACTTGGTACTATAGCAGGAAGCATTCAGTTTTATGATTACGGCACATTTTATGGTTATAATGAATTAGGGCAAAAAACAACAGATTTTAAAGCAAATGACTATAGCGTTAATTTGAATTATGCGAAACCTTTAGCCGATTCTCTTTTTAATATCGGAGTTTCTATTAAAACAATTATTTCTCAATATGATATTTATAAGTCTTATGCCAATGCCATGGATTTTGGTGTAACATATCGTTTAAAAAAAGATTTAACATTTAGTTTATTAGTAAAAAATATAGGGGTTATTTGGAAACATTATACTAATAATTTTACTGATAATCTACCTCAAACTGTTCAACTTGGTGTTAGTTTTAAACCTTCTAAGGCTCCATTTAGACTTTTTGCAGTTTACGATCAATTATTGAAATGGAAAATTAGCTATGTCAGTCCAATTGATACTACAAATAAATCGAGTTTGTTTAACAATAGTCAACAGACAGTAAATCCTTCTTCTTGGCAAAAATTTAAAGTTAAATCAAGCGACCAGTTAAATAATTTTATGCAACATTTTACTTTTGGGACAGAAGTTTTGCTTACAAAAAATTTTAATTTGAGAATTGCTTACAATTATCGACGCCAACAAGAGTTTTCTTTGCCAGATAGAAGGGGTGCAAACGGTTTAAGTTTTGGTTTTGGTTTAAAAGTAAAGCGGTTTGGTTTGTCTTATTCCTATTCAAAAATGGCTTTTCCTGGAAATTCAAGTATTCTTGGAATTAGTGTTAGTTTGTAAACTCAGTATTTTTTTGGTTTAGTTTTAGAGCTAAATTTTCCTTTACGCCAGGCATCTATAAATTGTGCCCACTTTATTGGATTTAACAAGTTATTCATCGGCTGTTGTCCAACTGAATAAACTTTAGTGTAATAGGCCTGCATTAAATACTTATAATTTTCTGATGAATTAGCGGTTTGGTTTCTTTCCAAATAGCTGAGTTCATAACGTTGAAGGTTATTTTCAGCCCTATCAATATCAGTTTCATTTAAATTAAGTGCTAAAAAAGCCCGTTTAAATTCTTCCTTGCTTGGCCAGGGATATATTTCAATTTCTTGCAATAAAATAGTATCTTTTGCTAACAATTGAATAATAGAATAATATTTTTGATTTAATGTATCGTTAATTTTATAAGTTCTATTTTTATGACTTATTGAATGGAATTCAATCTCGTCGTTTGGATAGGCTACTAAACTAAAAAAACCACGTTCATCGCTCATGTAATATTTTTTAGTTCCTTTTACTAATATTGAAACGTAAGGAATTCTTGAGCCACTATCTTGATCTAAAACTACTCCTGAAATTTGAATTAAGTTGCCATTTGATAGAGTTGAGTTAGTTTGACTTACAATTGAATTTGAGATTAAAATAAATAAAGTGAGTATTTTGAGAGCAGCCTTCAAGATATTAAATGTACAAATTATTTTATTAAGTTTTTTAGGATTAACAAATTTTATTAACTAAAAAAAATCGATAAATTAAATTAAATTTGTATTAATAAATAAGATTTATTTTAAGTCATTTTATAAAAGAGTTGAATTTTTTAAATTTAGATATTAAAGATTTTATATGAGTTCAATTCAAAACTTTTTAAATATTTTTAATATTTTTTTTAATCAGTATTTGCCTTTAAAAAATTCAGTTTTAATTCTTGCATTAACGCTTCTTATAATTCTTTTTTCACCATTATTATTCAAACGTTTTCGAGTACCAGGGATTATCGGTTTAATTCTTTCAGGTGTTATTATTGGCCCAAATTTTTTACACATCATCGAATCTACTGATAGTTTTGAATTATTGTCAAAAACTGGTCTATTATATATAATGTTTTTGGCTGGTTTAGAAATAGACATGCAAGAATTTCAGTATAATCGAAATAAAAGTATTGTATTTGGAATTTTAACTTTTTTAATACCAATTATTATTGGTTATGTTGTTTGTATTTATGTGTTTAAATTTTCGATTTGGCCTGCACTACTCTTGGCTAGCATGTTTAGTACACATACATTAATAAGTTATCCAATAGTTAGTAATATGGGTATTATTAAAAATAGGGCAGTTCAAATAACTTTTGGAGGAACTATTATAACTGATTCTGCAGTGCTTATTTTATTGGGATTTATTACTAATGTTGTAACAGGAGAAATTAATTCTTTTTTTTGGTTTCGTACAACTCTTTCATTAGGACTATTAGTTTTTTGTACGCTTTATTTGTTGCCAAAAATTAGCCGATGGTTTTTTAGAAATATTGAAGCTCAAGCAAGCTCGCACTATATCTATGTTTTGGCAGTTGTATTTATTTCAGGTTATTTAAGTGAGTTAGCTGGTGTAGAACCCATCATTGGTGCATTTCTAGCAGGTTTAGGCTTAAATAAAATTATACCTCATTCAGGAATATTAATGAACAGAACTACTTTTATTGGAAACACTTTGTTTATTCCTTTCTTTTTAATAAGTGCTGGAATGTTAGTTGATCTTAAGTTGTTTTTTGAAGGCACAAGTGCATTATTATTTGCTGCTATTTTATTATTGGTCGGTTTATTTACTAAATACTTTGCGGCTTGGGTAACTAGTTTTATTTATAAGTATTCAAAGTATGAAAGAAATATAATATTTGGCTTAAGTGTTTCTCATGCAGCCGCTACTATGGCGATTATTAAAGTTGGTTTTGATATCCATTTATTTGATCAAAATGTTGTAAATGGCACTATAATTTTAATTTTAATTTCTTGCTTAATTAGTTCATTTGTTACCGAAAAAGCCTCAAGAGCTATTGCAATTAATGAAAAAGAAATTGCTAGAAAAACTCAAGATAAAATAGAAAGAATACTTATTCCTATTAGTAATCCAGATAATATTCAAAGATTGATTGATTTAGCATTGTTAGTAAAAGATCAAAAATCAAATGAACCTATATATCCTTTATCTATTGTTGAAGATGATGCCGATGCTGACGAAAAAATAAATATTGTAAGAAAAGTTATTGAAGGAATTGTAGAGCAAATTGCCAGTGGAGATAAAAAAGTTGATGTTTTGAAAAAAGTAGATTTAAGTATTGTTGATGGAATTGCAAGAACTGCAAAAGCTTACAATATTTCAGATATTTTACTCAGTTTTAAAATAAATCAAGGCACTTCAAATTTAATTTTTGGAAAAGATATATCTACCAACCTATTAGTTAAAACGAAACAATCAATAATTATATCAAAAATATTACAACCAATAAATACGCTTCAACGTTTTATCGTTTTACTATCACCTAATTCAGAATTAGAAAACGGTTTTATTCGCTCTGTAACTAAAATTAACTCCTTGTTAAAACAACTAGGAATTTCGGTATACATATATGGTACTGATCAAACGATTAATTCTTTTGCATCAGTTATAAATGATAAGAAACAAACTTTTTATAAGTATATACCTATTTTAGGTTTTAATGAATTTGATATTATTAATAAAGTAAAAGTTGATGACCTTTATATTTTTTTAAGCGCAAGAAAACAAACTCTGAGCTACGATTTTAATTTGGATGAAATGCCAAAAAAACTAAATAAAAGTAACGAATTTTCTAGTTTTATTATTTTTTATCCAGAAATTTCTAAAATTTTACAAAATGAGGCTATTAATAATATAACCAATACAAGTATTGAAAAAAACTATGTAAAGGTGAAAAAAATAACAGGAAAAATAACAGAAATATTTAAGAAAGATAATAGTAATAAAGAAAATTCGAAAGATGATTCAAGCTAGTGTTTATTAAATTTTTAAAATAGTATTTATCAATAAACTCATTTTTATAGTTATAATACTTATTTTATTGTTTTTTTATTGTTATATAATTTTTTCAAAAGGTATATTTTATCAAATTCTTTTTTATATAAAATCCCAATCCCCTGTGTATATGGCCCACCAGCCGTTGTTATTTGGGTATTATCATTACTTCGATTAAATCCTTTTAATAGATATTTACCATCATCTGTTATTTTATAATTAATATTTAGATCACCAATTATACTGTTTGAATAATTAGAATTATTATTTAATCCAAAATTTCCATCAATTATTATTTTATCATTAAGAAATTGTTTACTCACAGCTATATCTACTGTTTCACTATTATTTTTATTAGCAGGTCGGTAATTTAATCCTAGTTGAAGATTATCAATTCCTGTTAAATTTTTAAAATAGTCATTGAGAAATTCACTTACACGATTACTTAACATTTCGCTACTCGTTGATGCAGCTGCATTTCCAGTTGTTACACCTCCGCCACTGAGATTATAGATTTGAGGTTTTACAAAGCTTTTAAATAACAAAAAAGAAAAAACTTGTCTATTTAATTCTGCTTCATCACTCAGTACGTTATCAATTCTTGCTTTAGAGGTTGCATCTAATAGAGGAAAATCTAAAGCAAATTTTATATTTGGAGAGAAAAGCTTACCATTTATGTTTAGTTTACAATCTACAGGAACTCTACTTTTATTTATTGTATCATTAAGTAATGATGATATAGAAGCTCTTTGTTTATAAACAGTAATTATTTTGATATCGGCATTTAATGGGTTACCACTCCAAGAAATTTTACTTCCAGCTGCAATATCAAACTTTTTATTTATAACACTTTCTAATGTGAATAAATAATTACCTCCAGTGATATTATAATCACCTTTCATTTCAAATTTGCCAAGTGTATTTATATTAATTTTTAAATCACCGTTACCTTGAATATTAAACTTGTCTCCATTACTTTGGTCTAATAAAATCTCCGTTGTAAGATCGGGAGTTACAAGTAAATCAATTTCCAAATTAAATCCTGAAATTTTTTGTGATTTTATTTTTATACTATCTTTTTTAACAAAATGTATACGGTTATCTTCCTCTATTTCTGTGGGTCCATCGAGAGGTAAATTAAATTTAGAATTCTTGTCTATAATATTATTTATTTTCATGTATATATCATTTAAATTACCAAAAAGACTAATTTTTCCGGAGCCATAGATTTTACCATAAAATAAATTATTTTCATTTTTTGTTGTATTTAGTAGTAGCATATTTTTGTATGTAATATCATAATCAATTCGTATATTTTTAAAGTTTGAATGAAAAATATTTCCATTTAATATCCCTTGTGAAGCCGATTTTGTTCCTTTTTCTTTTATTAATAAATCGTTAAATCTAATTTGATCTGACATTATTTCAATTTCTCCAGTAATATTATATATAACATTTGTATAATCAAGTTTTACCTCGCTATTAAATACATTAAGCTTACTATCAATTTTAATATTATTTGGCGTTCCGTGAATTTTGCCATTACCATTTATATAACCATTTTTGATTGATATAATTCCTTCGAGAAGAGGATTAAGTATATTTATATTTGCAGGTTTAGCTATAAAATCTATATCGATAGATTCATCATTTTTATTAAAAAAATAATCTCCCACAAATAAAATATTTTTTTGTTTAATTCCATTTTCATTTATAAAACCTAAAGATGTGTATCCATTTAGGGCAATTTTATTTTCCTGAATTAAATAGTTTGATTTTATATAAAGTTCACCAATCTGATTATCGTTTGCTATAAGTTTTGTTAAATTAAGATTACCAGAATATGCCAAGTTATTTTTGTAATTTGTTAATGCAATTTTCCCATTAAATTCTCCAAATAATTTTATTTTAAATAATTTAAGAATTGGATTTAATTGTTCAAGAAGTATATTATCTGTCTTAATCAATACACTATCATTATTATTTTCAGAAATATTCCCATAAATATTAATTTTTTGATTTTTATTTTTTATTTCGAGTGGAGTAATTTTTAATCCTTCTGTTTTACTAAAAATAAAAGAGCTAGGATTTGTTAATTGCCACGAACTATCTTTAATAATTATAAATATTTTGTTTAAATTCAATAAAACATCATTTTTGTTAAATACCATATCTCCATTAAATTCTCCTTTATTTATAGGTTTTTTATAGTTATTCCAATCTAATGAATAACTTAAACTTTTATCTAATGAGTTTATTTTAAGATTAATATTTTGAATTGTTATACTATCTATTGGATTAATTGATTTACTCTCTAATTGAGCTATTATACTTTTATTATTCTGTATTAAGTTAAACGATAGATCATTAAATGTCATCAATTTATAATTTAACTTTTCTGAATTTATTTTTAGATTTAAAATATTTTCCTTGGCATTAAAATTTCCATTAATTTTAGTTTCAGGGCTAATCATTAAATCAGGTAAAAATAATTCTTTAATAGTATTAAATTTTTTAATTCTTAAATCTAATGTCCATTGATCATTATTTTGTTTTGGGTCTAATGGACTATCAAAAAATGTTGGATAATATTTGAATAATAAAGCTTGAAAACTTTGTTTTAGATTACTAATTTTAAATTCACCAAACATATTAGCATCAATATATTCTGAAATAATTTTTATATTATTAAAGCCTTGCCTTTGATCACTGTTTATATTTAAGTTACTTAGTTTATGTATTTTGGATTTTGTTTTATATATCAAATCATCTATAAAAATTGACCCACTTAAATCATCAATAGATTTTCCTTTAACATCAATTATTAACTTACTTGATATAATATTAGTATCATTATTTAATATAAGATTTAATTTATTTAAATTAAGATTATTTATATTTGATTTAATTACAATTTCAGTAGATTCGTTATTAAAGTTTATAAGACCTTTTATCTCGAAACTAGCATTTTCATCTAAGCAAATTATACTGCCATTAAACAATTTTTCTTTTATTTCACCTGTTATTTTTGTATTATTGTATAAGTAGTCTTTATATAAAACAGTTTTTATTTCCCCTTTAATAATAGCATTCATTTTTTTAATGTCAATGCTTTTACCATTTATATCAAAATCAAGACTCAGGTCATTGTAATTTTTAGTACCAATTAATGTTCCTAAATTAAAGTGTTCAGTTTTTATATTACCCTGATATTCTATGTCATTAATATTTTTATTTATTTTAATTTTAATTTGAGTTTCAAGATTCCCTAATTCTGTTTTAAATTTTCCAAATGATGAAAAATCTTTTAAAAATCCATCAATTCTTCCATAGTAACTTATTGTTCCTAATTTTTTTAATTCTATTGGTAATATTATTTTTTTTCTTTCATTAAATGGATAACTCGAAATTGAAATCAAATCGTTGTAATTTAAACTTATTTGTTTTACATCAATTTGCCACATACTTGTTTCAATTTTAATTAGACCGACAACATCTATATCCCCATTAAAACTCGTATTTTTTCCGTAAGATAAATTAAATTTATTTAGTTTTAATTTATTAATATATCCATTAATCTTTCCGGATAAAAAGACACGTTCCTCTAGTCCATTTAAATCGCTGGCAAAGAATGCTATATCTTTAAAATTTAAATATGAATTTTTATTAATATTTATTTTTAGTTTAATTTTTGAAATAAAATCGTTGTAGTCGTCCCAATCATTTGACGAAAACTCTAACCTTCCAATAATTTTTGTTTGATTTGTTAATATGTTTAAACTGTCACAAATTAGTTGTTTAGAACTTATTTTAGTCAAAGCTTTAAAATCAAATAATTCAAAACCACTTTGTTCTTTTGTTTTAAAGCTCTTAATGTTTGCAAAAATTGTATCATTATCGAATTTTATCCCCGAAATATTTGCATATGTATTTTTAAAAATAACATTATTAAAATTTATATTTTTACTTAATTTTATTTTTTCACTTTCGTTTTTATTTGTAAAAGCTACATTATTTAATTCTAATTGGTCAAACTTTATTTTCCATTTATTATTTGATTTTTTTTTATTATTTGTACTAAAATAATTAACTAAAAAATCATAATTATAATTAGATTCGTTTTTATACTTTATAATTTTAGAATTTATATTTTTTAGTATTATTTTCTGAATAGTAACAGATTTATTTTTATAATCAAAATCTTTTATTTTAAACAAAATATCTCCATATAATATTGTATCGTTATGATTATCTAAAATTAAAATTTTATTTAGAGTTGCAGATTCAAAGAAATCTAAATGTATTGATTCAATTTCTATCTTGCTATTTAATTCTTTACTTATATATTTTGTCGCTTGTTTACCCAGCCATGTTTGAAATGTATAGGTTTGTATTCCAAAATAGAAGCCGGTTAACAGTATTATTATAAGTAGTAAAATTACACCTAATGATTTTAGAAATATTCTTGTAATTTTACTCTTCATATAAACCCTTTAAATATAGTATAAATTAATGTTTTTCTTCTTTTAAAAAATGCAAATTTTAAACATTTTTATATTAGCTATTGAAACGAGCTGCGACGATACTTCTTGTGCCGTTTTAAATGGCGAATATTTATTATCAAATATTACTGCAACTCAAAAAATACATGAACAATTTGGCGGTGTAGTTCCTGAACTTGCAAGTCGTGATCATCAAAAGAACATTATTCCTGTTGTTGATTTAGCTTTAAAAAAAGCTGGGATATTGTTTAACGATTTAAGTGCAATTGCTATTACTAGAGGACCTGGATTAATGGGTAGCTTGTTGGTTGGTTTATCTTTTGCTAAATCCATTTCTATTGCGCTTAAAATTCCTTTAATTGAAGTTAATCATATGCAAGCACACGTTTTGGCTCATTTTATAAAGGATAATCATAGTAAATCCTCCCCCCCTTTTCCTTTTATTTGTTTAACTTTAAGTGGAGGACATACTCAATTGTTTAAAGTAAATAGTTATTTTGATTTTGATTTAATTGGTGAAACTATTGACGATGCAATAGGTGAAGCTTTTGATAAGGCAGCCAAAATATTAGGTTTATCTTATCCGGGTGGTCCGATTATTGACTCTTTAGCTAAAAATGGAAATAAAACTAGGTTTAAATTTTCTAATTCCAAAATAACTGATTACAATTATAGTTTTAGTGGAATTAAAACTTCTTTTTTATATTTTATTCAAAACGAATCTAAAAAAAATCCATTTTTTATTAAAGAAAATATTGAAGACATTTGTGCTTCCTATCAATATCATTTGATAACAACAGTTCTTCTAAATGCTAAACGATTATTGATTGAAACAGGCATTAAACATTTTGCAATTGCTGGCGGCGTATCGTCTAATTCTGAATTACGGCAGCAAGTTGGCTTATTAAATGATGAACTAGATATTAAAACTTATATTCTTAATAATGAGTATTGCACTGATAATGCAGCAATGATTGGCATTACTGGCTATTACAAATTTATTAATAAACAGTTTTCAGATTTGGGTATTACACCCTTAGCAAGAATGAATTTTTAATTTAATCAAAATTTTCAACAACTATCTCCCACGTGTGATCACTTAATAATTTTGCACTACTTATATACTCTAAATATTCTGGTTTTTTTTTACCCCATTCATTTGGGCTTATTAACATTAACTTGAATTTTTCGTCTTTTCGGTAAAGGTGATAAATATGGCCAACAAATGGTTCGAATGTTAATTCTGCTAAATAAATTTGCTCACTAATTTCTACTCTATTTTTTAATTCGTTTGCTTGTTTAGCAATGAGCTCTGCTTGTTTCTGGAGTTGAGCTAATTGTCTTGAGGTTTGCTCTCGCATTGCAGATAACGCCCTCGATTTTAGTTTTCCTTCGTCTTCTGGCCTGATAGCGATACTTCCAATGTTATGAGGGTAAGCTAAAAGCCCTGGATTTTCTGCAACTTTATCTTTATCAATTGGATTTATCATAAATTTATATAACATTCAAGTTTATAAAAAGTTTATTTTACTGAAGAATCCCTAATTTTTTTGCAATAATAGGGGGTAAGGCATTTTTATTAATCATAATATTAGTAGTTTTTAATAAAACATAACTTTCGCTCGCATAGAAATAACCATCGCATTGATTACGCTCTTTACCCCAACTATTTTTTACAATATAATAAGGTGTATTTAATTGGTCTTCTACTAAGCCAACAATGTGCATACCATGATCATCTTGCGTTTCGTAATTATCAAATGCTTTCTGTCGAATATCCTGATTGATGGTTAGTTGTTTGTGTGGTTTAATACTTAATTTTTTTTTCTCTTCATCACTCATATTTATAATAGGCTTTTCAGGATAAATTGCCAAGCCATCCGTATATAAAAATCCTTTTTCACTTACATCGGCTGCCCAAGCAAACGTGTAGCCTTTGTTTACAGCATATGACATTACCTGCTGTAATTCATTAATAGGGAGGTTATACATCGATTCCCAATTCCAGTTATCGGGCACCTCAAGAATAAATTTTGAATAAAATGGGTGGTGACTAAACGAAGTTATGAAAATATAATCATTTGGATTCAATCCGGTTGCTTCAGCATAAGATTTAGGTGTATATATTTTACCTTTGAACTCAAATTGATCTGGCACTTTACCTAAAAACTCATCACAAACTGTATTTATTGAATCATGCAAAAAATCAAAATCAACCTTATCTGTTTCTTCGAGAGAGGCAATTTGAATTATTTTTTTTAATTTAGTTTCTAATACTTTATGGTAATGAGGTGAATTAATATCTTTTTTTCCTGTATAAATTTCCTCTGGCATTAATCCATAATTTTTTAACACATTTAATGCATCCGAAAATTCTCCACCCTCTCCAAAGTTAGTTTTGCCGTGCATACGAATATAATTATCAGCTTTTTGAGAGTAAGATTTTCTTACAACAAACATTTCACTTAAGTTATAATCTTTTCCTTTTCCTATTCTAATTATTTCACTTTCAAAAAAAGATAGAGCAGAAAAAGACCAACAAGTACTTGTCATATTTTGATTTTGAACAGGCGTTGCTTCTAAATTCTTTTTTGTAGTAAATATATATTCACTTTCTTTTTTATTTCTTTTTTCCTGAGATATCAGTGTGATAGAAGAATAGATAAATATTAAAATTAATTTGTTTTTCATATATTATGAATTACTAGTTGTTTTTATTAATCGTAACAAATATCTTATTTCAAAAATTGTAAACAAAATATAATAACATAAAAAATGAATAGAAAATGAAAAAAAACCTATTGGATAAATTACAGAATATATAAAAATACCGATAAAAGATAAGAGTAATTTTATACTAATACTAATTAAAATTAATTCGGTAAATGTTTTAGACTTTTTATATTTATAATAAAGAATATTTAAAATAAAGCAAATGATTGAAAAAAAAAATAAGGCAAAAACAAAGTTATGCGAATTAAAAGAAGTATATAAATTAAGATAAAAAGAAACGCCTAAAGCAAAAACAGAAGACAAAATGATACTTATTATATTTTTTATAAGCATACTAATGTTTTGGTCGAATAAAGTCTTTAAGAACGATATATAAAGCAAAAAAAATACCAAATAAACTTAAAATAATAGTAAATACAGGTTGTTTATTATTGTAGAAATTATCTAATTTTTTACCACCAAAAGATGATAGTCCTATAATAACAGCCATTTGAATAAATAAGTTGCTGTATTTAAAAAAAACATTAGGCTGTTTTGGCATTTGCCGTTTCTGTATTTTGGAGAATATTTTTAACTTTTGCTCCCATGTTACATGTCCCAGTAAATAATGCACCGGGCTCTATAGCTAATTTTGAAGTTAAAATATCACCATTAATTTTCGCATTACTTTTTAATGATAGTTTTTCAGATACTTCAACCGTTCCTTTTATTTCACCACTAATATCAGCATTTAAACTTTTCATATTTCCATCTAATAAGCCACTTTCACCTAATACAAACTTGCCTTTTGTAGAGATATTGCCTATTATGTGACCATCTATTCTGATATCGCTATCAGAATTTATATCCCCAATAATTTTTGTGCCCTTACCAATAAGATTAACAGAGCTAATATCTGTTGATTTATTTTTATTTGAATTAATTCCTAACATAAGTAATAATTTTAAACAAGATAAGAAATATTTTTTATTAATATTATTTTATTTTTTTATAATTTTCTAAATAAAATAATTTATAGCCCTCTATATTTTTTGTTTTATATAACAATGGTAAATTACTCGATAATATTGGAAAAACATCAACCAGTTCTTTTTTTGCATCACCTTTAAATACATCTGGATCATTATTTATATTTTGTATATATTCTAAACATTTTTTAGCATTATTAAATGTTTTTATAATTATAAGTTGTTTATTGTTACTAAATAAATTACTCGACATATTCAAATTACTGTCACCGTAATAAATATTATTAAATGAACCTAAATTTATTTTTATTGATTCGGTTAATTTTAATTCATCTGGTGCAATTAAAACTAAAAAATGTTCGGAATCTAAATTTAATATAAATGTATCCTTTTCATTAATTTTAGTATCTTGAGTCATAT
>SXGQ01060448.1_pt1 | contig 46338 bp, 17 predicted proteins | sample 3178371 | NCBI WGS metagenome assembly SXGQ01 (sample SAMN11356859, study PRJNA531348) | freshwater metagenome | isolation source: freshwater sample F1-20 | place: China: Fuxian Lake, Yuxi | collected 2017-12-25 | reverse complement strand
GTTTCGTCGGCGGGAACGCTGAACTTGGCCAGCGGCGGCTCTCTCACCAATATCTCGGTGTTGAACTCCAAGAGCGGCGGCGCGGTAACGATTTCCGGAACCGTGACGATTGGGAATGCGGGAAGCTTCGGAGTCGGCGCGGGCGCAGCGGGGACGACGGGCTCGGTAACGGTGAATACGGGTGGCATTTTGAACGTCGGCAATGGCGGCGGATTCGTGGGAATTGGCGGCAAGGATGCCAGCGGCTCGGGGCTTGGAAACGGGACGCTGACGATTGCAGGCGGCACCATGAATGTCGCGGCTCCGGGCACGGGCACGAGCGCGGCAACCGGGCTGAGCGGTCAGGCTGGTGGACTCGACGCGACAAGCTTCTGGATGAATCCATACGGCACGGGCGGCGGCACGAGCACCATCAATCTCGACGGCGGAACGCTCGCGACTGCGCGGGTGATTGCGCGCGGCTCGACAAGCAATGCGATTTTCAATTTCAACGGCGGGACGTTGCAGACAACGGCAGCGACGGCCGGCGCAATTTTGAACGGAATGACCCGTGCAAACATCCGCAACGGCGGCGGCACAATCGACACGGTGGCAAACAACCTCACGCTCGCACAACCTCTGCTCCATTCGGATATCGGCGGCGACAACGCGATCGATGGCGGATTCACGAAGCTGGGTGCGGGAAATCTGACGTTGAATACGAGCGCCAGCACGTTCACCGGAAATGTCACGGTGAGTGCCGGCACGCTCACGCTTACCGGATCTTCGAATACCGCCACTCCAACGGCGACTTCCCTCGGGAATATGACGACCGCCGGGAAGACCGTGACGATTGCCAGCGGCGCTTCGCTGGTATTTGGAAACAACGACACCATCGGCTCGACGACGATCGCGAATACCGGCGCGAGCTTCATCGTGAACGGCGGAACGCTTTCGCACGGCACGTTCTTCACGAGCATCGGCAACATCACGCTCAATAGCGGCGCGACGATGACGGGCGGAAACGGTGTGGTCGCGGGATTCCAGACGTGGACGCTGCGGGGCTCCGTCACCGTCGGTGGAACGAGCGGTTCGACGATTAATACGACGGGCACCACGAACACGGGCATTCACCTCGGTGTGAATGGAAACAATGAGTTCATCGTGAACTCGACCGGCTCGGCAGTGGATCTTACGGTCAACGCGCCGCTCATCGATCGTCCCGGCAACAACGTCGGCGCAGGCGTGCTTCGCAAGACCGGAGCCGGCACGATGCTGCTCGGCTCGGCAAACGCTTACACGGGAGCAACAATTCTCGACGGCGGGACGCTGCTCGTGAACGGCTCGACGACCGCAGCAAGCGCGGTTTCCGTCACAGCCGGGGCGACGCTCGGCGGAACAGGCACGGTGGGCGGAACCGCGACTGTCGCAAGCGGTGGCACAATTCAGGCCGGACAGAATGGATCGGGCATGCTGACGCTCGGTGGGCTCACGCTTGCGGGCAATGCCACTCTGGCGTTTGGCAGCGCGTCGAACTATGTGTCGAATCCCGGTATCAACGTGACCAGCAGCAACGCGTTGGTGGCGAACGGTGCGGCGAATTCAGTATTGTTCACTTTCTCGGGCGGACTGACTACCGGCACCTACAAACTCGTCGGCTACAGCGGCACGCTGGGCGGAACGGGGCAGTCGGCATTTTCGCTCGGCGTGCTTCCGGGACGCGCGGCCGGCGCGCTCGACTTCGGCACGGCGGGGCTCATCCAGCTCAACGTCACGGGCATCGACTCGCTCGTCTGGACCGGCACGAATAACTCGACCTGGAGCACTGCGAGCCAGGCCCCGACCTTCAACTGGAAACTGAATTCCAACAGCGCAGGCACGGACTTCCTTGCGAATGACATCGTCGTTTTTGATGACACGGCGACCAACAAGACGGTGAGCATCTCCGGCGGCAACGTAGCGCCAGCCTCCGTTGCATTCACGAACACCAGCGGAAACGATTACACACTCGGCGGAGCAAACGGAATCTCCGGCGGGGCTGCCATCACGAAGAGCGGCTCGGGAAAAGTGACGTTCAACAATGCGAACACACACACCGGCGGCACGACAATTTCCGCGGGAACCATCGCATTTGGAAACACCGCAGCGCTAGGCACGGGCGCGGTGACGGTGAACGGCGGCGCCCTCGACGTGAACGGAATTAGCCCGACTATCGGCGCACTCAGCGGAAGCGGAGGTGTGGTGACGAACAGTGTCGCCGGTTCAGCAACGCTGAACGTAAACAGCGCAGCAAGCTCGACGTTTGCCGGTGCTTTTCAGGACGGAGCGGGAACGCTGGCGCTCAACAAACAGGGCAATGGAACGCTCATCCTCACGGGCACGAGCACGCACACCGGCGGAACGACGATCTCGACCGGCACATTGCAGCTCGGCGACGGAACGGCCAGCGGCAGCGTCGCGGGTACCGTCACCACAAACGCCACGCTGGCCTTCAATCCGGGCTCGGCGCAGTCATTCGGCGCGACGATCAACGGCACCGGCAACATCACCAAGCTCGGCACGAACACGCTCACGCTCACCGCCGCAGCGACACACACCGGCCTCACGACCGCGAGCAACGGCACGCTTGTCATCGCAAACGGCGCGTCCATCTCGGGTTCGTCGAGCGTGAGCGCAGCGGGCGGAATTCTTACCGTCGATGCGGGCGGCACGATTTCGAATGTGCCTTCGGTAAACACGAAAGGCGGCGGCACGCTGAACGTAAGCGGAACGGTCACTGTCGCGAACGGCGGCAGCTTCGGAATCGGCGCAGGTGCAACCGCCACTACCGGGACGGTGGTCGTGAACACCGGCGGCGTCCTGAATATCGGCAACGGCGGCGGATTCGCCGGCATCGGCGGCCGGGATTCGACCGGAGCGGGCCTCGGAAACGGAACGCTCACCGTCGCAGGCGGCACGGTGAATGTGGCCGCTCCAGGCAACGGCACGAGCGGCCTCGGCCTGGATGCATTCAACTTCTGGATGAACCCGTACGGTACCGGCGGTGGAACGAGCACGGTGAACCTCGACGGCGGCGCGCTGAATCTGTCCCGCCCGATTGCGAATGGTTCGGGGAGCAGCACGATTTTCAATTTCAACGGTGGAACTTTGCAGGCGGCCACGACCGGTGCAGGTGTCCTCCTCAACGGCCTCACCCGCGCAAACGTCCGCAATGGCGGTGCACGAATCGACACCGGCGCAAACAACATCACGCTGAATCAGGCGCTGCTGCACTCCAACATCGGCGGCGACAATGCAATCGATGGCGGTTTTACAAAGCTCGGCAGCGGGACTCTCACGGTCACAGGCGCGGGAACGTATACCGGAAACGCCACCGTCTCCGGAGGCACCATCACGAACAACGTGGGCGCAAACAATGCGTCGCCCACCGCGACCGGACTCGGCGACATGACGATCGTCGGGAAAACCGTGAGCGTGGCCGCGGGAGCGAAGATCGTTTTCAACGCCTCGGATGCGATGGGTGCGTTCCAATACAAAACGCCGGTCGTCTTTAACGTGAATGGCGGCACGCTTGAAAACGGTGCAGCGCGCTTCATGTCCATCGGCGACATCACACTCTCGAATGGGGGGCGCATCAATACCGTCAACGGAGCAGACCCCGGCTTCCAGGTTTTCAACCTGCGAGGAGACATTACGGTGAACGGCGCTTCGGGCTCGTTCATCAGCACGTCCGGCACGACCAACAACGGCATCCACCTCGGCGGCACCACCACCTCGGCCACGACGTTCAATGTCGCGGCAACGGGCGACCCCGCTGCGGATCTCACGGTTTCCGCTCCGCTGCTGAATGAAGTATTCAACGTCGGTTCGCTCACCAAGACCGGAAGCGGCAAAATGGTCCTGACTGCGGCGAACGCCTACACAGGCGTCACGAACGTCAATGGCGGCACGCTGATTGTCGACGGCTCGCTCCCCTCCACGAACGTGGTGAACGTCGCAAATGGCGCGGGCTTTGGCCGCAGCGTCGGCTCCTCCACATCCATCGGCGCACTGAGTCTCGGCGCGAGCGCACTTTATCTGCCGGTAAACGGAACGCTCACGGTGAACAACGCGGACGCCCTCGTAGCAACCGGAGGCGCATCCTCGGTCACGATCAACGTCAGCGGCGCTGCGCCGGTCGCGGGCGTTTACACGCTGCTCGACTACACGGGCACCCTCGGCGGCGGATTCTCCGCTTTCACTCTCGGCACGTTGCCGCTCCGCACCTCCGCTTCACTCGTCGACAATGCGGGCAACACATCCATCGACCTCAACGTCACCGGCGTCGATTCCGCGCGCTGGAGCGGCGCGCTCGGCAGTTCATGGACGGTGGCCACGCAGGCTGCGCCGAAGAACTGGGTGCTCAATTCCAATGGCTCCACCCCGACCGATTATCTACCCGGCGACAATGTGCATTTCACCGATACCGCAAGCAGCGGAACGGTGACCATCGACGACGCGGATGTCGCGCCCGCCGCGGTCAACGTGAACAATTCGACGCTCGCCTACAGCTTCGGCGGAACGCGGGCCATCACGGGCGGCACATCGCTCACGAAGAGCGGCACCGCTGCGCTCGCGCTCAATTCAGCCAACACCTACTCCGGACCGACGAACCTCAATGGCGGCACGACCACGGTCGTAAACGGCGCGCTCGGGACGGGCAGCATCGTCTTCGGCGGCGGCACGCTGGCCTACGCGACCGGCAACACTCAGGACCTGTCCGCACGCTTTGCAAATAGCGCATCGGCCATCGCGATCGATACCAACGGAAACAACGTCACGTTCGCAGCGCCAGTCGCCGGCAGCAACACAGGCGGCCTCACTAAGAGCGGCATCGGAACACTCACGCTCGCATCGAACGCGAGCACCTTCACCGGCGACGTGAATGTCACCGCCGGCACCGTGGCGATTACCGCGGGCCTTCTGAATCCGACGCCGGTCGCCACGGCGCTCGGAAACCCTACCGTAGCCCGCACCGTAACCATCGGAAGCGGCGCACGCCTGGAGCTGAAACAGCACGACATCCTCGGCAACGACGGCGCAAATCCGGCGCTCACATTTGTCGTGAACGGCGGCACGCTCGCAGCCGTCTCGGGCTCGCAGGCCAGCGGCAACGGGCCCTTCAACATCCTGCCCGCAGTGACGCTCAACGGCGGCACCATCTCGGCAACCAACGGAGCCTTCGCGCCCGTGCAGTCGCTCTCGCTTAAAGGCGACATCACCGTCACCGGCAGCACACCGTCGTTCATCAACACCACCGGAACCACCGCGCTGCTTGATGGCGTGCATCTTTCCAAGGCGGGCGGTGTCACATTCAACGTCGCAGACGTCACCGGAAGCAATGCCGCCGACCTCACCGTTTCCACGCGATTGCTCAACACGGCGAACTCCCTCGTCGCAAACGGCCTGACCAAATCCGGCAACGGCACGATGGTTCTGAGCGCCGTCAATGACTACACCGGCGCCACGAGCGTCGCAGCCGGAACACTGCTCATCACCGGCAGCGTCTCGGGCAGCGACGTCAGCGTGGAGAGCGGCGCGACCATCGGCGGCACCACGACCGCCAAAACGTTGTGGGTGAAATCCGGCGGCATTTTCTCCCCCGGCACCAGCATCGGCACATTCACCACAAGCGGAGGCGACATCCTGCTCGAAGGAATCTCCAACTTCGAAATCAACAAAACCGGCCTCTCCCTCAGCGCGGACCTCGCAGTTTCAAACACCGCAATCGTGTTCGGTGGAACTCTGAATGTCACTTCAACCGGCGACGCGCTCGTGGAAGGCAACACGTTCAACCTCTTCGACGCGCCCGACCTCGGCGCGAATATCTTCTCAACGATTAACCTGCCTTCTCTCGACCCCGGCCTTTACTGGGATACAGCCGATCTCACCAACGGCGGCACCATCACGGTCATCCCCGAACCCGGCAGCGCCACGCTCCTGCTCGCAGGCCTCGCAATGCTCGCACGCCGCAGGAGGAAGTAGTCGCACGAACCAAATATGAATCGCGCATTTATCGCCGCCCTTCTGCTTCTCGCAGCTGTATTACCGTCTGCGAATGCCGCTGGAGACAGCGTCGTCGTGGTGAATGAAGTGCACTACAATCCGACGAATCCCGCGCTCGAGTATGTGGAGATTCACAACCAGCTCTGGGTGAATGTGGACCTCTCGGGTTGGCGGTTCGATGGCGGCATCACGTATGAGTTTGCCGAGGGACCGGTGATTCCCGCGCGCGGATACATGGTCGTGGCAAAAGACCCCGCGGCTTTGCAGACGGCGACTGGTTTCACCGGTGCGAAGGGTCCGTTTGTCGGCACGCTCTCGAACGACGGCGAGACGCTCAAATTGTGGAACAACAACCGTGCGCTGCGGACGCGTCCGGTGCCGCCACCACCGCCGGCGGCGACTCAATTGTGGAGCGTGGACATCCAGGGCGACGGCGTGAACGCGGCGGGCGGACAGCCGGCGCCGACGACTTTCAGCGGCGCGGAGCCGGTCGCGGGATTTGGCAACGTGTGGAATTCGTTTCTCGTCGCCTCCTACACCGGGCTCGCGTCGCCGTCGGGCACCTCGACGAATCCTGCGCTCGCCAGTTTGAAGAACAGCGCGGGCACGACGACGACGGTCGGTTTCGACATGACGGGGACGGTGAGCGGATTCAACAACGCGGTGGGCGCAGCGGGCAGCAACGCGCTGAATGCGGACTACCTTTTTCTCGCGGCGGGGAACGCGGCTTCGAGCATCACGTGGAAGCTCACGGGCATCCCGACGGGGCAGACTTACAGCATGTATTTTTACGCGAGCGCGATTCGCAGCGTTCGCATCAAGGTGGACGTGAACGGCAACGGTTCGACCGTGGACGACGCCTACCAGACCGTGCCCGCGGGCGGCGCGCTGCTCGTAAACGGCATCACGCCGACTGCCACGGGCCGCATCAACGGTCTCGCGGATACGCCCGGCGGCGAGGTGAACTGGAGCGGCTTTCAAGTATTCGTGCCTTCTACGGGCGGCGGCGGTGGTGCGCCGGACCTCGGGAGTTACTCGCCGGATTTGTCGCGGCGGCGGCTGATGGATGAGTTCAGCTATGGTGACTCCGGAAAATGGCCGGTCGCGCCGGATGGCTCCGGGTTCACGCTGGCGAAGATTGATTCGCAAGGTGGCGGGCAGTCCGCGAACTGGGCGTGGAGCCTCGCGCTGAACGGCACGCCAGGCGCGCAGAATTTCCCGGCTGGCGCGGCTTGGAATTCCACGCTTCCGACGGTCGCGTTTAACGAAGTCAGTGGCGCGACGGATACCGTCTGGCAATGCGAACTCTACAATCACGGCGCGAGCACGGCGACACTCACGGGCTGGACGCTCGTGAACGGCGACACGGCTGCGACGTACACATTCCCCGCGACGACACTCGCAGCAGGCGCGTATCTCACATTGAGCGAAACGACGCTCGGATTCCGTCCGTTGGACAATGCGCGTCTCTTTTTGCGCACGCCGACGCAGCTCGTCGATGCGGTGAAAGTCGCGACCACTCCACGCGCGCGGCAAACGGCGGGCACGGGTCGCTGGTTGCGTCCGAGCGCGGCGACGTTTGGCGCGGCGAATGCGTTCGCGCTGCAAACGGGCGTGGTCATCAACGAGATTTTCTACCACGCATTCGACGAGGGTCCGGAGCAGTGGGTGGAGCTGAAGAACCGCACGGGCGCGCCGATTGATATCAGCGGATGGAAATTCACCGACGGAATCGGTTTCACGTTTCCACCGGGCACGACGATTGGCGCGGGGCAGTTCCTTGTGATTGCCAACGACGCCGCGACGCTCCTCGCGAAGTATCCGGGCCGCCCGATTGCGGGCACATTTACAGGCAGTCTCGGCGATGGAGATTCGCTCACGCTGGAAGACGCGCTGGGCAATCCAGCCGATGAAGTGAGCTACGAGGAAGGCGGGCGCTGGCCGGAGTTTGCGGCGGGTGGCGGCGCGAGTCTGGAGCTTCGCGATGCGGACGCGGACAACGCCGTGCCGGAATCGTGGTCGCCTTCAAACACCGCGCCGCTGGGTTCGTGGCAGACGGTCACCTACGACTTCGTCGCGACTGACGACGGCCAGGGCAACGATGCGTTCAACGAGTTCCTCCTCGGCTTCCTCGATAACGGCGAAATCCTTCTCGACGACGTGAGCGTGATCGAAAATCCCGGCGGAACCAACGTTGAGTTCATCCAGAACGGGACGTTCCAAAGCGACACCGTCGGCGGCGCTCCGCTGAAATGGCGGCTCACGGGAACGCACGGCCTGCACGGTCGCTCGGTCATCGTGACCGACCCCGACAACGCGTCGAACAAGTGCCTGAAGATCGTCTGCACCGGCCACACGGACGACAAACACAACAAAGCCGAGACGACGTTCAACTCCGGCCGCACGGTCGTGCTCGGGCGGACCTACCGCGTTTCGTTCAAGGCAAAATGGCTCGCGGGTTCGAACCAGATCAACACGCGCCTCTACTTCAACTACGGCCAGCGCACGACGCTGCTGACCGTCGGCAATCAATGGGGGACGCCGGGCATCGAAAACAGCACGGCTGTCGCAAACGCCGGCCCGACTGCGAGCGCCGTTACGCATTCGCCGGTCGTTCCCGCAAGTGGCGCGGCCACGACGGTCAGCGCGCTTCTCAGCGATCCCGAAGGCATCGCGAGCGCGTCGCTTTTCTACCGCGTAGGCAGCGGCGCGTGGCAGAGCGTGGCGATGACGCTCGGTGCAAATGGACGACACTCGGGCACCATCCCCGGACAAACGACGGGCTCCCTCGTGCAGTTCTACATCAGCGCAAACGACACGCTCTCCGCGAACGCCAAGTGGCCCGCAGCCGGCGACCGTGGCGGGGCGTTCTACCGGGTGAACGACGGAAACGCGGACGCTTCCGGCATCCGCGGAAACTTCCGCGTGCTGATCCGGCCCGAGGACGAATCGGCGCTTCTGCTCAACGTCAATCGCATGGGCAATCATCCGTTCCCCGGCACCGTCATCCACGATGAGCGCGTCGTGTATTACAACTGCGACGTGAGCTTGAAAGGCAGCGCGTCGAGCCGTCCGTCGGCCGCCGGAATCAGCATTGGCTTCCCGCCCGACCAGCCGTTCCGCGGCGTTCACACCAACGTGTCGGTCGAGAACGTCGGCAACATGAAGGAGATCATCACCAAGCACATCCTCAACCGCGCCGGCGGCGGATACTGGAGCGATTTCAACGACGTGGCGAAAGTGATGGGACCGGGCATGAATCAAATCGGACTCGTTGCACAGACCCGCACGACGGGCGTCTTTTTGAAAAGCCTCTTCCCCGATGAGAGCAACGGCGTCCTCTACAACCACGAGCTGCTCTATCAGCCAAACGGCACCGTGGATGGAAATCCCGAGAGCCTGAAACTCAACAATCCCTACAACCACACGCGTGGCTTCCTCGGCTTTGCGGACCGCGGGCTCGACAAGGAGCAATACCGCTGGGCTTTCCAGCTTCGCAACAAGCGCAAGGCCGATGATTACACGCCCATCGTGCGGCTCAATCGCGCGTTCGTTCTCACCGGCCAGCCGTTCATCGATGAAATCCTGGCGACCATTGACATCGACCAGTGGATGCGAACTTGGGCGCTCATGGGCCTTTACGGAAACGACGACCAATACGGGCGCCTCTGGCCGCACAACTGGCGCATTTACCAGCGACCCACCGATGGACGGCTCATTGCGCTGCCGTGGGATTTGGATCGCTCATTCCTGCTCGGCACCAGCGCTTCGCTCACGCCGACGACCGACATCAACGGCACCTACCAGCTCATCCAGAATCTGTTCCTGAACGTGGAGTGGAAGCGCACTTTTGACAGTCACATCCTCGACCTCGTCAACACGACCTACAACAGCACCTACATGACGCAGTGGGTGGACCATCTCGCCACCGTCACCGGCGAGAGCACTGCGGCAGGCGGTGATTTTGCAGGCGTCGCGAGCTACATCGCGTCGCGTGCCAACTACGCACTCTCCACGCTTCCTGCGAGCGTGCCGTTTGCGATCACGACCAATGGCGGCGCGGATTTCACCACGGCGGCGAACACCGTCACGCTCACCGGCACGGGCTGGAGCGATGTTTACACCATCACCCGCACCGGCCAGCCGCAGCCGCTCGTGCTTTCGTGGACAGGAGCAACCACGTGGACCACCTCCATCCCGCTCGTAGCCGGAGCAAATGTGATCTCACTCGCAGCATTTGATCAACACGGCACCGCAGCCGGAACGGATACCATCACCATCACTAGCAGCACGACCAACATCGCAGCCAGTGCGGCAAACACGGTCATCAGCGAAATTCACTATCATCCGGCCGACCCGAGCGGCGCTGAGTTCACAGCGGGCTACACGGACGCCGACGATTTCCAATTCATCGAGCTCCACAACATCAGCGCGTCCGCTGTGGAGCTCGCAGGCAGCAGCTTTTCGCAGGGACTGACGTTCAATTTCACCGCGAGTACAGTGCTTCCGCCCGGCGGGACATTCGTCCTCGCGCGAAATGCCGCGGCGTTTTCGATACGCTACGGCTTTGCGCCCGGCGGCACGTTTGTGGACGGGCGACTCAGCCACGCCGACGAGACGATCACCCTTCTCAGCGCGACGAGTGCGGTGATCAAAACGTTCCGCTACGAGGACAACAATCCATGGCCTGCAAGCGCCGACGGCCCGGGATACTCGCTGCAAATCATCCGCCCAAAAACGAATCCCGACGCCGCGCTCCCGCAGAACTGGACCAGCAGCGCCGCCATCGGCGGAAGTCCGGGCACTGTGGAGAACGTCACATTCACTGCATGGCTCGCTGCATTCCCGGCGCTCACGCTCACCGGCCCGCTCGATGATGAAGATCGCGACGGCCTCAACAACGCGCTCGAATACGCGATGCGCACAAACCCGCTCATTCCGAACACCGCGACAACCAGCGCCGCGATTCAGCCAATCACGGTGCTGGGCGTCACATCGAATTACTTCACCCACACCTTCCGGCGTCACATAGGAGCGACCAGCGCGACATGGACTCCGCAATTCTCACCGGACCTCGGCACGTGGCAGGCCGGTGACCTCGTTCTCCATGGCAGTGTGAACAACGGCGACGGCACGGAGAGCGTCACCTACCGCACGGTTTCGCCAGTCAGCACGACCAAGGGATTCGGACGGCTGAGCGCGCTGGTGGAGTAGAAATTCGATTTCGGTCTTCGGCTTCTTCGGTTATGATATGCCCATGAACAGGGCTCTCTTGACTTTATGCTCCACTCTGTCGAGCGGCCTGGTGCATGGGGATGAATCAGCTCGCATCAATGCAGGGCCGTTCTCCGTTGTGGTTCCAAGTCCCTGGGAAAAGGGCGTAATCGTGGAGAAAATTCCTCTCAATCCGACCTATACTGCCAAGGAATGGGCCAGCATTACGTCGCATGCTGGAAAGCCCCAGTTGACTGACGTGAACGGGGTGAAAGTCGAGATTCCCTTCGCTCCCATGTCCATGTGGGTAAACAGGCCGCAGCACTGGGCAATACGGTTTCCGAAACTCGTTGTCACTGGTCAGGAGTTCGACATCAACGAGGCGCGGGAGGGAACAGCGCCCCAGATTCTTATCCACAAATCCGCAGAGTGGGGCGCTGCATCGGTAAGCGGCAGGATCGATGCAGCCGATGGCAAGGCCACGATGCGCCGGCTTCGGCGCGCGCTCGACAACATGGATCCGGAAGGCGCGCAGATATTCTTCTACGATGACTTCTGCGCGATGAAAAAGCCGCTGAAGTTTCGCGGTGGTAGCGGATACCGTTTCCTAACGCAGAGTTCGATGGAGCCGAGCATCCTCGAACGCGGGCGTCTGGAGTATGTCTTCGTTGGAATGTCCGACGACAACACCTGCCAGATCATCGCGACCTTTCCTGTCGATTTGCCAGGGCTTCCCGATGGGACGGAAGGCGCCGAGCACCTTGGTTTCAGCAGCTCGCGCTATCCGGAGCTATTGAAGGGTATCTCTACTTACCAACAAAAGGCTCGGAAGTGGCTCGCGGCCAACTACCGCAACATTACTCCGTCACTCGCGGAGCTCGACGCGATGATGCAGAGCCTTGATGCGCGGACATGGCGGTAATCGCGCGCCGGTGCGGCGGTCACACCGCTCCTATTTGGTCTCGGGCTTTGCGGTGTCTGCGGGCTTTTTTGCTTTTGCCGGCTTGCGCGCTTTGAGTTGCAGTCCCTCGGGCCACGGCGCACCGGCGTCGATCCATGCGCGCAGCTTCCCGATTTCTTCGCGGGAAAGCGGTTCGCCCTTATCCTCGGGTGGCATTTCCAACTCCTCAACGAGACGCGCTGTGAGGTGGATGATGGAGCTTTCCTCGGAGTTCTCCGGAACGATGGCACGTGTCGGGAAATTTTCTCCGCCGGCCTTCGCTTCGGAGAGCGTATCCAGGCGCAATTCGCCCTCGGCTTTCTCTCCGCTGTGGCAGCGTACGCAGCGTGTTTCGAGGATCTCCTGCACGTCGGTTTTGAAGTCGTACTCCTTGGCGGCTGCAGGCAGCTTCGCGGGATCCGCCAGTTCCGCGGCGAGGCAGGCGATGGAGAGACCGACGAGGCTGAATGTGAGAATCCGTGGCTTCATGGCAGAAACATCGCGCCGCACTAATCCACGGCAAACACGCCCGTTGGCCGTATCGCGCCGGAAATTGCCGCAATTTCTCCGCAGCTTTTACTCACACCCGCGTTACATCTTTCTGACAACCTGCATCGCGCCTCGGTGCAATGTCTTCCTGCTATGAAAACGTCGCTGTTCGCAATCGCCCTTGGACTCATCACATCCGTTGCAACGCTCGCTCCGGCTCCACTCGTCGCGGCGGAAGCGGGCCGCGAGAACAAAATCGATGAAACCTCACAGTTCATCTTTCACAGTGTGCTCGAGGGGCTTTACGAGGACGGGCTCACGAACGATGACGTCGCGCAAATCCTCATGCGGCGGGAAAAAGAATCGTATTTCCATTTCATCTACGCGTGCCCGGTTTGTAACGCGACAATCTGGGCCCTCGAGGCTTATCAGTCGCGTCCGGCGGCATTTTACGGGCTGAAACTGGGTGGCTCCACGTTTGGTGGCGGACTTTCGAAAGAACTGCACGACCAGCTTTACAGTCAGGAGCCGGCCCAGCGGCTGACCGCGATCAACGCGCTTGTGAAATCGTGGATCGAACGCCGCATGAAGCGCCTCCGCCTTTCCGCCGACGAACAGAAGGCGCTCGTGAAGCAGCTCGAACTGAAGCGCGAAGAGGGAATGAAGATGCTCGAGAGCTTTCGCAAAAAGGAGCACGGTGAGAATTTTGGTGTTTCCCAGGCTGCGCCCGCCTATGCGGACCTCACAGAGTGTGCTGTTTGCAACGCCGCCGCCGGCAGGCCGATGAAGCTTCCCGAACAGCCCCCGAAACAGGGCAAATGATCGTTGCGGGCTCCCGATGGCTGCGGCAGTGTCCCGCGCATGGGCTCGCAAATTTTGTCCCTTGTAACCGGCCGCACGACGAACTCCGTGATCCGCGCGGCAACCCTCGCAGCACTCTTCATCCTGTTCACTTCCCCTCAGCTCCTCGCACAGGCGCTGTCGGGGACGCGAACAGTCGGGCCCACGGGCAACTACCCGACGCTCACTGCAGCAATCGCAGACGTTCGCGCGAAAACCCTCGGTGGACCGCTCGTAATCGAGCTTCAGGCGGCGTATTCCAGCGCCGCGGAGACCTTCCCGCTGGTATTCTCAAACCTCACCGCTACCGCAACGAACACGCTCACTGTCCGGCCGGAGTCAGGCGCGGCGAATCTGACCATTGCGAGTTCCGCCGCGCAGACGCTGGATTTCGACGGGGCGTCATTCGTGCGGCTCGATGGCCGGGCCGGCGGAACTGGGGCGACATCTGCGCTGACAATCTCCAATATCAGCCCGACCGGCGTCGCATTGCGATTCGTCAACGACGCCACCGGAAACAGCATTTCTTTCGCCGCGCTGCGCGGAATCAACACCAGCGCCACGGGCGGCGTGGTGGTTTTCGGGGGCTCCGGCGGGGCAAACGGGAATGATGGAAACACCATCGATTCGTGCTCCGTCGCTCCGGCGGCCGGAGGCACACCGGCAAACGGCTTTTATTCAAGCGGCACTGCGGGCGCGGCCAACTCGGAAAACACGATCTCAAACTGCACGATCGCGGATTTCTATTCCGCCACGGTTTCGACGTCCGGCATTTTCCTCGATGCCGGGAACAGTGCGTGGACGATTTCCGGCAACCGCCTTTACCAGACAGCGCCGCGCACATTCACTGTCGCCAATTCGCACACCGGCATCCGCATTCTCTCCGGCGACGGCCACTTTATCGCAGCGAACACCATCGGATTCGCGGCGCCGGCCGGCACCGGCACATGGACCGTGAACGGCGCGGTGGCTACGCGTTTTACCGGCATCGAGGTTTCCGGCGAAGCTCCGTCGCCGATCGTCGTGGATGGAAATGTCATCGGCGGGTTTAATTTCACGACCACCTCCGGCGCGAATACAGGCAGCGGCGTGTGGTGCGGTATCAGCGCCCTGGCCGGAAACGTGCAAGTCGGCACGGTGGCCGGGAACCTCGTCGGCGCATCGTCGGGGGTGGACAGCGTTATCGTTTCATCCGGAACCAATGCACTGGTCGCTGGCATTCACGTCGCCACTGCCGACACGGCATCCGTCCAGCGGAACAGCATCGGTGCAATCACCCACACCGGGAGCACGTCGGTGCTCAATTCGTCGCTCACGGGAATTCAGTTTGCCGGAACGGGCGCCGTGACGGCGTCGCTGAACAACATCGGCAACGCGACGGTGGACAACCTTCGGGCTGGTGCAACAGGGACGACGATCGGCAGCACCAATGTATCGGGCATTCACATCGCCGCGCTTCCCGCATCGTGCTCGCTTACCGGGAATACGATTCGCAATCTTTCATCTTTCGGCGCTGGTGCGTCCGGATTTGTCCGCGGGATCTGGACGGTGGCGTCGACTTCCAGTGCTTCGCAGTTCGACATCGCATCGAATACGATCCGCGACTTCAAGACCGCATCAACATTGCCGACGCTTGCGAACGGTCACGCTGCCGCCGTGGGAATCAATCTCGCAGCGGGGACCAATCCGACGATTCGCGCGAATACGATTTTCAACATCGGCCGCACAAACGCGGCGACCGCAGGCGGAACCGTCGCGGGCATCACCTCGGCGAACGCGACGTCCACTTCGATCAGCGGCAACCGCATTTATTCGCTTTCGAATGCGAGCACGTCGGCCGCGGCGACCGCGCCGGGTGTTGCTGTGGGCGTCTTGATTCGTTCCGGCACGGCGACCGCTACCGTCATTAACAACATGATTTCGCTCGGGACCGGGCAGACCACCGACACTGCGTTCATCGGAATCATGGCAAACCACGGTTCCACGCCGATTCCGGCCGATTCCATTTTTCACAATACGATTCACATCGACGGGACCGCTACGGCCGGATTGCAACCGAGCTTTGGGTTCAGTCGCGGCGATTTTTCCGGAAACACTCGGACGGTGGCAGTCGATTTCCGGAATAACCTCATCACCAACGTCCGCACGGGAGGCAGCGGAGGGCACTTTGCAATCGGCAACAATTTCGGTGCAACCGCGAGTGCGACTGGATGGAGCGCCGGAGCATCGGATTTCAACGTGCTGAATTCGAATGCCGGCACCGTCGGTCACTGGGGCGGAAACCGGACGTTTGCGGCGTGGCGCACCGCGTCCGCGGGTGATGCGAGCAGCTTTTCCGGCATCACCGTAAACTACGTGAATGCTGCCAATGATCTTCACCTCGCGATGGGAACCACGCCCACGCAGCTCGAGTCGGGTGGTTCGGTCACATCGGCCGGTGCGACAGATTTTGACGGCGATGCGCGACCGGGACCAGCGGGCTCGGTGAATGGCGCGGCCTATCTGCCTGACATCGGAGCGGACGAGTTCGACGGCGTGTATCTCGATGCGATTGCGCCTGCGATTTCCTTCGCGCCTCTTCGCGGGGCGAGCATTGACGGAGCCACGCTGGAGGATGTCCGTATCACTGATATCACCGGCACGAGCACCTCCGGCGCATTCGCGCCGCGAATCTATTTCCGGAAAAGCGGTGGCGCGTGGTTCTCTCGACAGGGCGTGCTCAAAAGCGGGACAGGGCGCGATGGCCGCTGGGAGTTCCCAATTCCAGCAACGGACTTGGGAGGACTCGCGCCTGGGGAGGTAATTTTCTATTACGTCGTCGTTCAGGATTCCGCATCGACGCCCAACATCGCCTCGGTCCCGGCGGGCGTTTCTGCGAGCGACGTGAACACCATCATTACGCCACCGACGCCGCCGCTCAACGTTCGAACTTTCGGCAATCTCAATGGCACCTATTCGGTCGGCGTGGGCGGTGTGTTCAGCACGATTACGGAAGCTCTTGATGCCTACAACGCAGGCGTATCAGCCGGCCCGATCGTTTTCGAACTTACGGACGCTACGTATCCAGCCGAAACCTTTCCAATCGTCATCGAGGACAGTTCTGCAGCGACCCCGGCGAATACCCTCACAATCAAGCCCTCAGCCGGAGTAACCCCGACGATTAGTGGTTCATCGCCGGACGCGATCCTGCATTTAAATGGCGCGCGATATGTCACCATCGAGGGTTCGAATGGTACCGCCGGGCTCCGTGCGCTCACATTCACGAACGCGAACACGACTGCCGGAGCGGCTGTCGTCCTGCTGAATTCGACCGGAGGCACGGGAGTGCTCGATTGCGCTATTCAGAACTGCAACATCGCGGGTGGGGGAGCCACTGGATTTGGAATTCGCTCGGTCGGGCGCGATAACGACGGAATCCGCTTTATTGCCAACGACCTGCGCGACTGTCGCACTGCAATTCTCTCCGTAGGCGAATCGACGGCGAACCGAAATAGCGGTTTGCGCATCGAGCAGAACGTCATCGGCGGCATGAGCGCCGCTGGCATCGTCGCTGATTTCACTGACGACATCAAAGTGCTCGCCAACCGGATTGGCGGAATCTCCAGCGCGGTGGGTTCCGATGTTTCGGCGATCAGCCTCGGATTTGGTTCCACGCCGTCGTTTACCGCGACCGGAACGGGCACAGCGGATGGCGTAACCAACGTTACGGTTGGTGGAAATACGATCGGAACAGTTACGCAATCGAACGGACTTTCCGCCACGGGCATCGCGCTCGGCCGTGCCGACTCCGGAACATCAATCATTTCAAACAACATGATTTCCGGCGTTGCATCGAACGCGGCCGGGAGCCGGATCGCCGCGGCTATTCTTCTCGGTGGCGGAGATGCTCCGACAAAGGTGTACCACAACACGGCGTCCATGCAGGGCGCGATTTCCGGTGCGCCCACTGCGACTCAGATTTCGGCCGCGCTTGCGATCACGAACGCCGCAGTTCCTCCGGCGCTCGATTTGCGAAACAATATCTTCGTCAATACGCAGACCGGAAACACCGGTGCCACGCTCCGACTGTGTTCGATTTTTCTGAATGCTCCGCCACCCTACGCAGGCGTGATTTCAGACCGGAACGTTCTCTTTTCGGAGGGGTCCGGCCCCGGAGAATACGCGATCGGCGTCACTGCGACTTCCTCCCGAACGTCTTTCGCTGACTGGCAGGCCGCCACCGGGATTGATGCGACGTCGATCAATGTTGCGCCGCCGTTTGTGTCTGCCTCGGATCCTCATCTCGCATCGGAAAGTTCGCCGCTCGTTGGAAACGGCATCGCTCTGGCCGAGGTCACCACTGATATCGACGGAAACGCCAGAAATCTGCCGCCCGACCCCGGCGCAGACGAGTTCTTCCCAAGCGCAAACGCGAATCTCACCGGTCTCGTTCCATCGGCTGGCACACTTTCTCCGGCATTCGATTCCGCGGTGGCGAACTACAATTTCCGCGTCCCGAATTCGACGGCCACGATCACATTTACGCCGTCCACTTTCCGTCCGAACTCTACGATTGAGGTGAATGGCGCGGCCGTCGTTTCCGGCCATGCAAGCAACCAGGTTCCTCTCGCCGTTGGGGACAATACCGTCACTGTCAAAGTGACTGCGCAGAATGGAGTCGCCACCCGGACCTACACGGTAGTCGTCCGCAGAAATACGCCGCCAACTGTCCGCGTTCCATTCGTTCCAGTGGTTGTCGAGGCGACTTCACCGGCAGGTACGGCAGTCACGTTCAGCGTCACCGCTGCGGATCCCGAGGACGGCGCGCTGGTTCCCACGGTCACGCCGCCAAGCGGCTCGGTATTTGCAATCGGGGAGCACACGGTGAATGCGTCGGCCACGGATTCGGACGGCACGACGACAAACGGAAGTTTCCTGGTTCGGGTTCGCGACACGATTGCTCCTCAAATTGGCGGCGATTTTTCCCCGGTGCTGGTCGCTGCGGGTTTGCTGGCTGATTACAGAACGCAGGTAATTGCATCGGATCTCGTGGGCGTCACCGAGGTCACCCAAACGCCCGCGCCCGGTACTGCGATATCGCAAGGAACAGTCCCGGTCACGATGACAGCGCGGGATGCCGCCGGTAATTCGCGGGATGTCACATTCGATGTCCTTGTCCGCCCCGCTGCGCCGGTCACCACGAAGGCGATTGGCAGCGGTGAGCCAGCTCCGGGAGCGGGAACAAACAGCCTCCCTTCGGATGCGGTGCTCACGTCATTTTTTACACCCTCCATCGACGACACGGGTGCGCTTGCATTTCTCGCGAATTGGAAAAGTGGCTCCGGGCAGAAGGGCATCGGCTTGTTCACCGGCTCCAAGTGCCTGGGCATCGTCGGCGGTCCATCGCCATTCACCGGCTCGCGGTATGTGCGCTTCACCGAACCTCCGGCCGATGGCGGAATGACCGCGTCCATCGTGGCGATTGCCGGCGCACCGGGAACGCCGGGAGCTGCAGTTGTGCGGAATCTGACGCCGGGCGGGCCGCTCGTGATCGCCGCACTTTCCGGAACAACGGGCACTCCCGATGGCGCGAAGTTCAAGGCGTTCAAGAACGTGGATATTTCCGGGCGCCACACTGCAATCCTCGCACAACTCGCGAGCGGGACGGGAACCGTTAAGCCGGTTAGTGCCGCAAACGACATGGGAATCTGGATCAAAGATGGCGCCGGCCCTCTCATCCCTGCGTTGCGGGAAGGGCAGACCCTTCCGAGCGGGCGTGTCATTTCCAGTCTCACGGCATTTCTTCCGAGCGTATCGTCACCCGGTCAGGGCCGCGGTTGGATTGTGCCCAATGCCGCCGGCGGGGTGCGTGTAATGGCGCTTGTGCAGTTCACCGATCGCACACAGGCGGTGCTCGCTATTGATTCTTCAAACGTCGCGAATCCGACAGTCATTGCAATCACCGCCCAGCCCGGAAATGGCGGTCCGGACATCGCAGGTGCTACGTTTGCGACGATCGGTCTGCCAGCTCTCGCGGCGGATCAAAGCAGCGCATTTCTCGCTCAACTGACCATCGGTCAGGGCGGCATTACTAAAACGGATAACAAGGGCATCTTCACGAGAGCCGCGGCATCAGGACCTCACACAGCGATCGCCCGTATCGGCGGTCCCGCAATTTCCGGCACGGTTTTCTCCACGCTCGGCGATCCGGTGGTTGGGAATGATGGCGGACTGGCGTTCAGTGCGACGCTGAAGGGAGGCTCGGCAAAGGGAACGGCTGCAAAGACGTTGTGGTGGCAGCCCCCGGGTGGAACCGCAACTTTGCTCGCGCAGGGCGGAACACGACCGGCATCGGATTTACCGGCTGACACCCAATGGAAATCCTTTACATCGCTTTCGATCGCGGGCGGCGGACGTGGACCGATTTTTATCGGTGCTCTCGTTCCCAAAAAGGGCGGCGTCACTCCCGCCAATGCAAACGGCGTTTGGGCGATTGATTTCACCGGCACGCTCAGAACGATCTTCCGCACTGGCGACGTTGTTAGTGGAAAAACCGTGAAGAGTTTTTCGCTGCTGAAAGCGGGTACAGGAACCGCGGGCGTGACGCGCAGTTTCAACGACACTGCACATGTGGTGTGGATTGCGACTTTTACCGACCGCACGACGGCGATCGTCACTACGGAAATCCCGTAGCTAACTGCGATCGCGGGCCTTCGTGGGCTACCGCCATGAAAGGAGATCGTCCGGAGGAGTCATCCCGCCCGGCTTTTCCAGCAACCCCTCGTATCCCTTCGCGCCACGGATTCCGTCCGCCGCAAGACTGATGACCGCCGGATTCTGACGCAGCACATTTCCGGGAGCTGCGAGATCCGCGTAAATGAGCCCGAGGCTCAGCGAGTCATCACCATCGGCATCCATAATCACAGTGTACTGCCGGCCCCAGGGGTCGAGATAGCATCCGGCGAGTTCGGGCGGGAAAAGAGTCCCGTCTGCAAAGCCGCCGCGCGGCGGCCGGGAACTCGTCGCAGGATTGCCCTCGAAATATCGCTGCCGTCTTGGATTCAGCGCGTGACCTTCATTTGCGCCTGAAGGGATCGCACGCAGAGCGTTGAACAGCCCGGCATTTCCGGATGTGGCAAGCGCTTCCGATTCGCCGACAATAACGAAAAGATTGTTGTCCGGTCCCGACGGCATCGCAACGGCCGGATACCTGCCGTAATCGATCGAGTAGGCCCGCACAGCATGAGCGATGTTTTTCACGGCGACGGTCGCCGTCGCCCGGCGTGCGTGGTTCACCGCATTCATGATTCCAGAACTGACGAGGGCCATCAGGATTCCGAGAATCGCAAGCACCGTGAGGAGTTCAATGAGGGTGAACGCGTTGAGTCTGGTTGTTCTTTTCATGGGAGTCGCGCGCAGTGTGCGTCAGCATCGCTGGCGCGGCAAATGAAGCGACCGTGAGAAAGCGCCCTCGACGATGGAAAAACCGTTAGTTTCGCCGCCTGCCGGAACGCGTTACATGCCCCGCTCCAGAAGCTCGCGCAACTTCGCAGCAGCCGCCTCGTTGTTGTCGCGGATGTAAGTGATATGCGTGCCGGGGAGCACATGGATATCGAGATCCACGCCTTCGACTTTGTCCCATCCGAGCTTCCCATGCGAGCCGTAGGCTTCCGCGTCCACGAGCATCGAAATCCGTCCGCGGTACGTGCGCAGCGTGTGGCGCATGAGCGTGACCGGATATTCCGCCTGTCCGCGCGGATGTTGAATTGGAACGGGGGGCGCGGCGTGACCGAGAATCCGCCGCGCCGCCGCTCCGAGCATCATGCGGACTCGCTGAGCAAGACCCGGAGGCCGGGATTCATCGGTCCGCTTTTGCTCCTCGGCCCGGAGATATTCCTCGAGTTCCGCAAGATTCGGCGTGCTCGTGTCGAGCAGGAGCAGCATGCCCACTTCTTCACCCGCATCGCGGAGCTGGCAGGCGATTTCATGGGCGCATATTCCGCCGACACACTCGCCGGCAATCAGGTAGGGACCGTGCGGCTGGATGGCGCGGATCTCGCGAATGTAGTCCGCCGCCATCTCGGTGACACTCGCGTGCGGCGATTCACCAGTACCAGCTCCGCGGGCCTTCAGCCCGTAAATCGGCTGGCGCTCTCCGATGTGGCGACCGAGCTGACCGTAAACAAGGAATTCGATTTCACCGCCCCATCCACCAGCCACAAGGAACAGCGGACGTACGCCCAGCGCACCGCGTTGAATCGGAACGATGAATTTGGTGTCAGCCGAAGGCTGGAGAATACGACGGTCGTCCACATAGCGACCCAGCGCAGCAGGCGTCGCGTGTTCAAAAATCACCGATGCGGGAATCGCCACGCCGAACTCCGCCTTGAGCCGCGCCAGAAGATCCATCGCGAGCAGCGAGTGCCCGCCGAGCCGGAAGAAGTCACCGTCCGCCGGAATGTCGCCACGGCGGAGCACCGATGCCATGACCGTCGCAATGCGGGACGCCGTCGGCGTGCAATCCACCGGGCGCTCGGAAGCGTTGGCTGTTTCAGGCTCAGGAAGCGCGGCGCGATCCACCTTGCCGTTCGCATTCATCGGAAGATGGTCCAGCGCGATAAACGCGGAAGGCACCATGTAATCCGGAAGCTGGCTCGCAACAAAGTCGCGCAGAGCGAACGGTTCCGGGGCGGAAGCAGCACCGACAAAGTAAGCAGCACCGACAAAGTAAGCAGCGAGCGACTTTCCTCCAGCATCCGAGCCACAGACCTTCACCGCAACCTCGCGCACGCCGGGATGCTTCGCAATCGTAGCCTCGATCTCGCCGGGTTCCACGCGGAAGCCGCGCAGTTTGATCTGCCCGTCGAGACGGCCGAGAAACTCGATCGCGCCATCCGGACGGAACCTCGCACGGTCGCCAGTCCGATGGAGCCGCTGGCCGGGCATGAAAGGATTCGACACGAACTTCTCCGCCGTAAGCTCTTCACGACCGTGATACCCGATTGCAAGCCCATCGCCGCCGAGCAGCAACTCGCCCGCTACGCCCACCGGCACAGGCTGCATACGCTCATCCAGAATGTAGGCCATCGTATTCGCGATCGGTCGGCCAATCGGAATCGCCGCGCCGCGCGGGTGTGTTGTGATGCGGTGGTAAGTCGCGAACGTCGTCACCTCCGTGGGACCGTAAATGTTGCACAGACGCGTCGGAGCGCCGTCCTCGAATACGCGTCCGACCGCCAGCGGGCTTGCGGCGTCGCCGCCGAATAGAAGGTGCCGGAGCGGCTTGAACGTCGAAGGAGCAATCGCGGCAATCTGATTGAAAAGCGCCGTCGTGATGAAAAGCGCCGTAATTCCCTGCTCACGAATGGCTGTAGCAAGGCGCGACGGGTCGAGCATCGTTTCCTTCGTCAGCACGACTGCGCGCGCACCATTCAAAAGAGCACCCCAGATTTCAAAGGTCGCTGCGTCAAAAGCAGGATTGGATGCGTGCCCCACGCAATCTTCGGCCGTGAGCTGTGCATAATCCGTATTGAGAACGAGTCGGGAAACCGCACGGTGCGGAACCACTACGCCCTTCGGCTTGCCGGTGGATCCCGAGGTGTAAATGACGTAGGCTGCCGACCCGCCATGCGTTTCTGGATGCGGCTTCGCACTGCCCGTCGGAGTCTGCAGATCCACACCGACGGTCTGAACTCCGTCCAATCCCGGCAGCGGCGCGGGCGCAATCACCGCAAGCAACCCAAGGTCGCCAGCCATGAATGAAACGCGTTCAGCGGGCCATGACGGATCGATGGGTGCGTACGCAAATCCGGCCTTGATGACCGCGAGCGTGGCAACAATGAGCCCGGCGGAACGTTCAAGCGCAACACCAACGAACGACCCCGGCGGCAATCCCAGCGTGAGCAACCGCGACGCTAGAGCGTTTGCACACGAATCAATCTGGGCATACGTAAAGCTCCGTGTGCCATCCTGAACAGCAATCGCATCCGGCCGTGCCGCCGCCTGCTCTTCGAACAGCGAATTGAGCCCGCGGTCGCTCGGGTAATCTCGTGAGGTGCGGTTCCATTGCTCGACGATCACCGCGCGCTCGCCGGCGCTCAAAAGCGGTACGCCATCAAGCGGCGCGTCCGGCTTTTCGGCGAGACCCGAGAGCAGCAGGACATAATGCCCGAGCCAGCGCTCAATGGTGGAGGCAGAGAAAAGGTCGCGATTGAAATTACAGAATACCCGATAGCCGCCGGCTTCCTCGATGAGATTGAAGCTGAGTTCGAGATGATAGCGGGATTTCTCCGCCGGCAGGTAGACGGCGGTCGCTTCACCAAACGAAAGCGCACCGGGCGCACGGTCGACATTGAAGCTCACGCTGACAAGCGGGATGCGTCCGGGAATGCGCGGCGGCAACAGCTTTTGCAGCAGCCTTCCGAACGTGACGTTCTGATGCTCCTGGGCGTCGAGGATGAACGAATTCAGAAGCGGAAGCGTGGTCGCCAGCGTGGCTGATTCCGCAAGCGAGACAGGCAGCGGGAGAAAGTTCACGCAATGCCCCACGAGCGGCGACTCGATTTCCGTCTGCCCGGCCGATGCGATGCCAATCACGAGTTCACGCTGGCCGCTCAACCGGGAAAGCAGTGTCGCGAATCCTGTAAAAAGGGCGGCGTAAAGCGTGGAGCGGTGAGCAGCCGCCACTTTGCGCAACGGCTCGCATATTTCCACCGGAAGCAGAGTACTTCGCGTCGCCGCACGAAACGTACGCTGCGTAGAACGCGGAGCATCGGTCGGAAGGTCGAGCGGCGCAGGGATACTCGCAAACTTCCGCAGCCACCACGCCTCGCTCGCGAGGAACGAGTCGGACTGCTGGTCCGCGACTTTCATCGTGTTATACTTCGCGATACTCAGCGGTTCCGAGAGCGGCGCGCGACCCGAGTAAACTGCGGCAAGTTCCACCGCCACGATGCTGAACGACCAGCCGTCACATGCAATATGGTGCGTTGTGAAAAGAAACTCGTGAGCCGTCGCGCTGCGCGAGATGAGCGTTGCGCGCCACAGCGGGCCTTGCTGCAAATCAAACGGAGCCTCCGATTGCGCGATGAATGCCTGCCGCACCGCGTCTTCGTCCGCTGCGGCAAGCGTCGCGATTTCCACCGCACCCGCCGGGTGGAAACGCTGGAGTTTACCGTCCATCGAGAACGAGGAACGCAACGATGGATGCCGCTCGATTACTGTTCCAAGCGCTACCCGCAATCGCGGCAAATCAATCGCCCCATCAATGCGCAGGCGCACGGTGTCATTGAACGCCACGCTCGCGTCGCCACCAAGCTGTGCGGCGAGGAAAATCTCCTGCTGCGCATCGGAAAGCGGGGCAGTTTCCAAGCTGCCGGAAATTGTGATCGGCCCCAGCAAACCCGCAGCAGCCATGACGCGGAGACTCTCCTCAAATGCCGTGGCAATCTTATCGAGATCAGCGTCCGAATGCTCTGCGCAAAGGAAGCACGGGCGATTTTCCCAGACGTGAATTCCACGCAGGCGCATGTGTGTGAAGATGAGCGGCGCGTAGCGCAGCGACGCCGGAATCGCGAGATAGTAAAGCGACGAGAAGGTCTGCCAGCGGAGCCCGATCCCCAACGAATCGAGCGTGGCGTTCATTCGCGCGGTTAATGCGCCCACTTTTCCTGCAAGCGAGCGCTGCAGTTCAGGACCGCGCTTTTCGAGTTCATCAAGGACCGCACTCGCGGCCGCGAGCGCCAGCGGGTGACGAACGAACGTCCCTGCGAAAAAGGTGACGCCGATTTCCGGGAATGATTCGTCGCCATACTTCCAATCACCGCCATCGAGTGCGTCGAGGTACTCGCGTTTGCCGCCAACAATTCCAATCGGGATACCGCCGCCGATGATCTTGCCGTAGGTGGCGATGTCCGCCTTCACGCCGAAGTATTCCTGCGCCCCGCCGGGCGCAACACGGAAACCGGTTACGATCTCGTCGAAAATCAGCGCGGCTCCGTTCTCAGTCGCGATGCCGCGAAGTTCGTGGAGAAACTCGCGCGGTGCGAGCCCCGGATTACGGCTCTGAACCGACTCCACCAGAATCGCGGCTACGTCGGCGCAATTGGCCCGCAGCCACGCCAGCGCATCGTCGCTGCCGTAATCAAGCACGACGAGATTCTGCACAGCGCTCTGTGGAATGCCGGGGGCGATTGGAGCCGGACCAGGACGGAAAAGCACTTCGTCGAAAATCCCGTGATAAGCGCCGCCGAAGACCACCACGCGGTCGCGTCCGGTTACCGTGCGGCTGACGCGCAACGCCGCGGCAACGGCCTCGCTGCCGGTATTACAAAATGCGACACGCTCCAGACCAAGGTAACGACCGAGCCGCTCCGCGAGCACACCTGCGAGCGACGATGTCGGCCCGATCTCGATCCCGGAGTCGAGCTGCCGCTTTAACGCATCAACAAGCCAAGGCGGCCGGTGGCCGAAAAGAATCTGTCCGAAACCGAGCGTGATGTCCGTGTATTCGTTCCCGTCGGCATCCCACAATTTCGAGCCTTCCGAGCGGTCGCAGATGAGTGGATAGACAGACTCCTTCCACTCCCGTCGGAAGCCGGTGACCGCCCGCGGGTCTGCGAGGTGCGGGCGATGCTTTGCGGTGTACGCTTTCGATGCCGCCGTCTTCGCGACGTAACGGGCGAGAAGTTCGGAAATATGCGCCTCCTGCTCCGGCGTGAGCGTGGTCGAGGTTCGGTCAATTCCACGGAATGGTCCGTGCGCACGGGGAGCAGGCGCCGATGTCGTCGGGTTCGTCCGAATCGGCGTGGGTGCCGGTGCGGCTTTGCCTGGCTTCGAGGAGCGGTTCGCCTTGATGTATTCCGCCAGCGAAGCCGGACTGTGCAAATCCTGGAGCAACTGACGAAACGTAACTTTCACGCCGAAGCGTGCATTAATTGCGATAGCCGCCTGCGTGAGGAAAAGAGAGTCAAAGCCCAACTCCGTAAACGACAGGTCCGGCGAGGCACCGGAAAAATCGAGGCCAGAGAGTTTGTGCAACTCGGCGAGGAGTTCCCCGAGCACATCGTCGGTCGGACTACCTGAATCGGACACCCGCACAATCGGAGCATCAATGCTCACATCGGCTACGACCGGCGACGACTCCACGGTCTCCGGTGCTTCCGCGAAGTAGCGCTGGCGCTCGAACGGATAAGTCGGAAGCGAAACTTTCAAGCGCGCGCGCCGGTGATCGATCGCGGACCAATCCGGCTCCACTCCACCAATCCACAACTGCCCGACCGCAGTATGAAGGGACGTGATTTCATCGAGCTCTTCGCGAAGCGCCGAAGCGAAGATGCGACCAGCCTTCGCATGCTGCCGACCGAGCTGGGTAAGCGTCTGACCCGGCCCGCACTCGATGAACACAGCATCCTCCTCGGCAACCAACTGCGCGACCGCCGGTGAAAAGCGCACGGCTTCACGCGCATGACGCGCCCAGTATTCGGGGCTCGTCGCGTCATCCGCCGTCATCCACTTCGCCGTGACCGTTGATAAAATCGGGATCTGCGGTGCGTTGCGCGAAACACGCGAAGCAGCGGCGACCAGCGGAGCGACAACCGGCTCCATCATAGCAGAATGAAATGCATGCGATGTTTCCAGACGCCGGGCTGCGATTCCCGCGGCGGAAATCTCCTTCTCAAAAGCTGCGATAATCTCCAGCGGTCCGGCGACCACCGAGAGCGAGGGGCCGTTGATTGCCGCAATGGAAGCCCCCGCCGGGAGACGCGACTCCAAGTCAGCGGAAGCAGCACGAACTGCAAGCATCGCGCCATGCGGCTGCGCCTGCACGAGGCGTGCGCGTTCGGCAACAAGCGAGAGAGCGTCTTCGAGCGAGAAAACTCCGGCAATTGTCGCAGCGACGTATTCGCCGACACTGTGGCCGATCATGACATCCGGCACGATTCCCCACGTACGGAGGAGTTCGGAGAGCGCATAGCTCACCGAGAAGATTGCGGGCTGCGTGTAACGCGTCTCCCGCAATCGCGCCGCGCCGGCATCGGACGAATCGGAGAGCAATTCGAGTAAACCTACATCGAGATGACCGCGCAAAATTACTGCGCATTTCGTCAGAGCATCACGAAAGGCCGGCTCACTCTCCGCGAGACGCACACCCATTCCGATGTACTGCGCGCCCTGTCCGGGAAACATGAAGACCAATCGCGGCTTTCCTGCAGGAGCACGCCCCGAAACCACCGCGCGACGTTCGTTTCCGCGAAGAGCATTGATGGCGGCCGCACTGTGGCTGGCAGCCACAGCCATACGGCAGGAGAACGCGCGGCGGCACGTTTGCAAAGTGTGAGCAACATCGCCAAGCGCAAGACCGGGAGACTGCTCGAGTGTCTTTGCGAGATTCTCCGCAGCGGCGGCAAGCGCCGACTCGGTGCGCGCCGAGAGAACGAGAATCTGCGACGTTTCATCGGGCGAGGACGGTGCGGGATTAGAATACTCCTCCAGCACGCAGTGTGCGTTGGTCCCACCAACACCAAAGCTGCTGACACCCGCGCGACGCGGTAGCGGACCCTCCGGCCAGTCGCGCGCGGTGGCCGCGACGGCAAACGGGGATTCGTCGAGCTGCAGCGCGGGATTTGATTTCGTAAAATGAAGACTCGCGGGAATCCGACCGTGATGAAGCACCAGCGCGGCTTTGATCAATCCGGCAACCCCCGCTGCAGCGTCGAGATGGCCGATGTTCGATTTCACCGAACCAATCGCGCAGAAGCCGCGTTCATCCGTGCCTGCGCGGAATGCCTTGGTTAATCCCGCGATCTCGATCGGATCGCCGAGCGGAGTGGCGGTTCCATGCGCCTCAACATAGCCGATGCTGCGCGGCTCGAAGCCGGCCAGCGCGTGTGCAAGCGCGATGACTTCCGCGTGACCATCCACGCTCGGCGCGGTGAAACTCACCTTGTTGCTGCCGTCGTTGTTAAGCGCTGCACCTTTGATCACCGCGTAGATGCGATCGCCATCCGCGACTGCATCCGCAAGGCGCTTGAGCACGACTACACCGCCGCCATTGCTGAAGACGGTACCCGCGGCGTCGACGTCGAATGGGCGGCAGTATCCATCGGGCGATGTGATGCCGCCCTCTTCGTAGAAGTATCCGCGTTCATGCGGAAACGTGATCGACATTCCGCCGGCGAGCGCCATGTCGCAACCGTAGCTGAGCAGGCTCTGGACAGCCTGACACACCGCAACAAGCGAAGTGCTGCACGCTGTACTGATGCTAATCGCCGGTCCTCGAAGGTTCAGTTTATAGGCCGTGCGCGTGGCCACATAGTCCTTCTCGTTGCCCATCATCGCAGTGAGCCAGCCGGTGCTCGCGATGAGTTCCGGATGATGAACCACGTTGTTTGCCCAATAAGTGTTATTCGTGATTCCGGCGAACACGCCGATGGCTCCGGCGTATCGGGTCGGGTCGCAACTCGCGTCCTCAAGCGCGGTCCATGCTTCTTCCAGAAATGCGCGGTGCTGCGGGTCGATTACCTCGGCCTCGCGTGGCGAGATCCCGAAAAACGCGGCGTCGAAGTACTCCGGCCGTTCCAGCAAACCACGCCGCGGAACATAGGTGCGTCCGGACTCCGAACTGCGCGCACCCAGCGTGGTGAGCGTCTCCTTTCCTTCGAGAAGATTACTCCAGAACTCCGCCACATTTCGCGCACCGGGAAAGCGGCCGGCCATGCCGACAATTGCGATACCTTCAAGTGATTCCGGGGAATGGCTCATTCGGCGACCTTTCTGATTATGGGTTTCCGAGTCAATGCCGCGCGCGCTTTGGCTGCACGATCCTGCGCGGCGGCTGCGATGTCGGGCTGCTTTGAATTTCCGTCCAGAAACGCAGCCAGCCCACGAATTGTAGGGTGTTGGAACATGGTCACGACCGAGATCTCGCGACCGAGTGTCGCGACGAGGCGCACATGTACGCGCATCATCAGGAGCGAATGTCCGCCAAGATCAAAAAAGTTCTCAGTCACGGAAACAGGTCGCCCAAACGCCTCGTGCCAGATGCCAGAGATCGTCTTCTCAAGAGACGAACTCGGGAGCGCGACCGGCACCCTTGCCGAACCAATACCGGAGTCCGTATTCCGAAGCACCGGAAGAGTTGCGGTGATCTGTTTAAAGGCGCTCTCCGGCGCACGAAGGGCCGAACAAAGGAGAGTCGAAAACTGATCAAGCAGCGCCGTTACAGAAGCATGCGACGCGGTTGAGCGATTCGCAGCTAATGTGATTCGGAATTTCTCGCCGGGAACAACGATGAGCGTTAGCGGATAATTCGTGCGGACCGGCGCATGGAGGTCGCTGATTTCTAGCGTGCCCAGCCGCACGCCAACGCCATCCACGATGTAGTTTTGATAGACCACCAGCGTCTCAAACATCCGGGCATTCCACGGCAGTTCGCTCCAACTTTGGATGTCGGACAGCGCAGCGTTCTGGTGCGCGGCGATCGCGGAAAGGCGCTGATGCGTCACGACAGCCGCCGTCGCAAGCGAGGCTCCATCGTCGATACGGACGCGCACCGGAAGATTGTTCACGAAATGACCGACGATGCGGTCCGCACCGGGAAGTTCCGCGGGGCGCCCCGAGAACGCAGCACCAAACACCACATCATCCCGACCGGCGTGCCGCACGAGCAACGCGCCCCAGATGGTTTGGATTACCGCATTCGCGGTCACACGAAGGGTTCGAGCTGTGGCGTTCAACTGAGAAACGGATTCCGCATCAATCACGGTCGAAGCGGAGCAATCCGGCGCCACCTCGCGGGAAAGAGGAAGCGGTGTCGGAGCACGGAACCCGGCGAGTTCCTTTGTCCAGAAGACCTTCGCTGTTCGCGGATCCAGCATCTCCAGCCATGAAATGAATGCGCGGTACGGCGGAACCGGCGGCATTGAGGCGAGCTTCTTTTCCAGCGCGAGCGAGAACTTCTCAAACACCAGCGGCCAGGACCATCCGTCGATTTCCAGATGATGATGCGTCCAGACAAAGCGGAACTCATCGCCGCCGGTCTTGAATAGCGCGAACCGCGTGAGCGGCGGCTTCGCGAGGTCGAACGGGCGCACCGCATCTGCGGCCAGCCACGCTTCGATTCGACGGGCAGCGGCGTCCACAGACAAAGCGGAGAGGTCCTCAAAGTGCATCTCCGGCGGTGCCTGTCTCACAACAAACTGATGCGGCTCCGCCGAGTCGGAGACATAGCCGGAGCGCAATGCGGGATGCCGGTCTGCGATTGTCTGCCACGCAGCGAGTAGTTTCGCAGGAGTGATCGAGCCCCGGAGCTTGCAGTGCCATTGGTCATTGCCGCTACCGGGCTGCGCAGACTCCAGTGCCAGAAACAGCCGCTGCATTGGCGAAAGCGGGTAGATGTCTTCCAACCCGGCGTAGCTGTTTTCCAGTGCGATTTCAGCCTCACGATTCAGCCGCGAGAGCGGGAATTTTACATCCATCGTCGCCCGCGCCGCTTGCAGAAATCCAGCGGCCAGCGACTCAATCGTTTGCCGGGAATGAATTGCGGAACAGAAACCGAACCGCACTTCGAGACAACCGTTCAGGATGAGTGCATTGATTTCCAGCACGTGGGTTCGGGTCGCTGCGGGCGAATGCCATGACCCGGTCTCCGTGTCTGCAAAAGTGAGGTAATCCAACCCCTGAACTGTGTGATCGAACTGACCAAGGTAATTAAACAAAACCTCCGCGCGGGAGCGCAATGATTCGCCGTTGCCGGAAAGGTGACGCAGAAGCGAGTAACCGAATCCGTTAGTCGGAACATGACGCAGGTTCCGCATCGCGGCGAACAGCGTGGATGCAGGCGTGCCTGCACGCTGGATACGCAATGGATGAATGCACGTAAACCAGCCGACCGAGCGCGATAAGTCGGGCGTTGCCGCAAGTCCGGCGAACTGCTTCAGCGCGGCCTCTTCACGACCGTGTCCTTCGGTGTCGATCGTCAGCTCGTGAACACCCGCCCATCCGCAGAGTGCTTCGGCGAGAGACGCGACGAGAACATCGAGCGTCCGGACTCCTGCAGGAAGCCCGCTCAGAAGACGAAGCGACTCATTCGTTTCGAGGCGCACGACCACGCAGGCTGCGTCACTCTCACGATTGGCGGTGGCGGAGAAATCCCTCGGGAGCGAAACGGGGGCGGCATTCACGACTTCTGTCCAGTAAAGTCGCTCGGCCTCCGCGCCCGCGGCAGCTTCATTCAATTTCGAAGCCCACGTATTGAAGCCGGTCGTCGACGGAAGCAGTGAAACCCCGGCGAGCGCGCGGTCGAGATCATCGAGCAGGATGCGCCACGAGACGCCGTCCACAATGAGATGATGAATCGCCATGACGAACGTATTCCCGCCGAGTAGCGAAAAGCGGGCGAGCGGGCCGCCAAGTCTCAGCGACGACTGTAGCTCATCCGGCGCGCAGTTTTCGACCAAATCGATGGCTGGCGAGTCGGCGAAATACTGGCGGCCAGCGGTGTCAAATCGGAGGCGGAATACGACGTGGTTCGCTGCTACCGCTGCGATTGCTTCGCGAAGCTGCGCAGGCGTCACAGGCTTCGTGAGACGGAATGCGAATGACTGGTTCCAGTGATGCGAATTCTCAAAGCGGTGCTCGAAAAACCATTTCTGGATGGGCGTGAGCAGGAAATCTCCGGATGCAGGAAGCTCGGGAAGGCGCACGGAACCGGACTCGGTGCATGCGGCGAGTCCCGCGATCGTAGGATGATCGAAAAGCTGCTTCGGCGCGATGGAAAGTCCGCGCTGTCTCGCCTGCGTGACTACAAGAATGCTGAGGATGCTATCGCCGCCGAGTTCGAAGAAATTGTCGTGGATACCGACGCGCTCGATCTTCAACAGACGCTGCCAGATTTCAGCAAGAATGCGTTCTGCATCTGAAGTTGGCGCAACGTATCCCGCAGAAACTTCACGGCGATCCGCAGCCGGCGCGGGCAACGCCCGGTGGTCGAGCTTGCCATTGTTTGTGAGCGGCATGCGATCCACGGCGACAAATGCGGACGGCACCATGTAATCGGGAACGAAAGCCCGCAGATGGGCGCGCAGCTCTGCGGCGGACGGAGCAGCGCCGTTCGGAACAAACCACGCGACCAGTTGTTTTCCGGAAATGGAATCACGAGCGAGGACGGCCGCCTCGCGGATGCCAGAATGTGCGAGCAGGTGGCTCTCGATCTCGCCGAGCTCGATTCGAAATCCGCGGATTTTCACCTGCTGATCGATGCGCCCGAGATACTCGATATCGCGATTGGGCAGCCATCTCGCGAGATCGCCTGTCCGGTAGAGTCGCGAGCCGGGAGCAAACGGGTTTTCGATGAAACGTTGCGCCGTGAGTTCGGGCCGGCCGAGATACTCCCGGGCGAGACCTTTCCCTCCCACGAACATTTCTCCGGGGACGCCGACGGGCACAGGCTTCAATTGCGGATCAAAGATGAAGATCGAGAGATCCGGAATCGGCTCACCAATCACGCTGCCGCGTTTGAGGTCCGAGGCCGAAATCGGACGATACGTGACGTGCACCGTCGTCTCGGTGATCCCATACCTGTTGACCAATTGCGGCGTCCGGTCGCCATGACGTTCAAACCACGGGCGGAGACTCTGCATTTCCAGAGCCTCACCGCCAAATACGACAGTGCGCAGCGCGAGTTCGTGGGAGCGTGCCGAGGCTGCATCGGCTGCGATGAGCTGGCGAAATGCACCGGGTGTCTGGTTTAAAAAAGTGACGCGCTCGCGAACGAGCAGTTCGTGGAATTGCTCGGGCGACCGACTGGTTTCAAACGGCACAACAACGAGTGTGCCGCCGTAAAGCAGGGCACCCCAGATTTCCCAAACTGAAAAATCGAACGCTGTGCTGTGGAAAAGCGTCCAGACATCATCGCTGCTGAAGCGGAACCAATGCTCGGTCGCGGTGAAAAGCCGCACGACGTTGTGGTGAGAAATGCAGCACCCCTTCGGCTTGCCCGTGGAGCCGCTTGTATAAAGGACGTAGCACAAATCCGAAGCTGCTCCGATTTGTGCACCACGCGGCGCGGCAGGTGCGATGTCCTCAAATGCAACCAGCGCGGCTTTGTGTTTTCCCGGCAGTCGATCCGCGAGATGACGCTGGGTGAGCAGCACAGGCGCAGCAGCGTCGGAGAGCATGAACTCCAGACGCTCCGGCGGGTAGGCGAGATCGATCGGAAGATAGGCAGCACCGGCTTTCAGGATTCCAATCAGCCCGACGACCAGCGACGGACACCGCTCCATGCAAAGCCCTACAATGGACCCGGGCGAGACGCCATTTGCTGCGAGGTGCGAAGCGACCGCGTTGGAACGCTCATCGAGTTCACGATAGGTGAGCCTTTCATCACCTTGCACGAGCGCGGTTGCGTCCGGCTGCAAAGCTGCGCGCTCCGAGAACAGCGCGTGCAGCGTCCGGCTGTTGCGGGGATCATCAGCGAGGTGCTCACACCGGCCCAAGCGACAAGCGATGCCTGCTCGTCGGCGGCGAGGAGCGGCACATCGACCACGCACTTTGCGACCGGCAGCGCAGCGAGAATGGTTCGCAAATGCTCCATCATCCGCGCAGCGGTTGCGTCATCGATTTTCGACCGATCGTATTCGGCGACGATCCGGAGATGCTCGCCCGCATAAGCGGCGATGCACACGGGAAAGTTTGTCTGCTCGTGCAACCGAACACTCATCCGCGGTCCGCTCTCGCGGGATTCGAATCGGGCGCAGAGATCGTAGTTTTCGAAAACGACGAGTGTATTGAAGAGCGGCTGACCGGCGGGGACTTCGCTATAAGACTGGACGCGCGAAAGCGGTGTGTGTTCGTGCGGCCGGATGTCCAGCCATAGCTGGCGCAGTTCCCTTACAAGGGCGGAAACAGTGCTGGTGCCCGTGACGCAGGCGCGCACCGGCACGGTGTTGATGAACAGGCCGACTGCATCCTCTGCGCCCTCGATTGTCGAACGCCGGCATGCGCGAGTGGCGCCGAAGCACACGTCTTCCTCGCCGCTGTATCGCGAAAGCAGAATCGCCCACGCGGTCTGAACGAGCGTGTTGAGAGTCGCCCCCTCGGCTACTGCGAAGTTCCCGAGAGCGGCGGTCTTTTCCGGTTCGACGAATATCTCGCACTCGGCTTGGGCGCGCTTTTCGGAAACGCCTTCCAGCCCCGTCACCGGAAGCGGTGTCGGCGAATGGAATCCGCGCAGTTTTTCCCGCCAGAAGTCCATGGATGCATGCGGCGGACGCCCGACCTGCCATTCAATGAAGTCACGATACGAATGCTGCAACGGCGGCGCGGGCGCATCGGTATCCGTGTAAAACTTCAGCACTTCGTCCAATACGATCGGGAAGCTCCGGCCATCGAGCAGCGCGTGGTGAAAAGTCCAAACGATTCGCGTTTCACCTCCGACACCGGCGAAGTGCGTAAGGCGCATCAATGGAGCGCGGTCCATTTGGAAGCCCTGCTCGCGATCAGCCTGCAACCATTCGCGAAAGTCCGACTCATCCTTGAGCGAGCCTTCGTGCCGGACGAAGGGAATTGCCGCCATCGGCGCAACTTCCTGAAGCGGCTCCGCCCCATCCCACCGGAATGCGGTACGCAGGATTCCATGCCGGGCGACGACTTTGCTCCACGCAGCAAGCATTCTCGAAATGTCGATCGGCTCGTGAAAGGTCATCACGAGTTGCTCGATATCCACGCCACTGCATGGTTCGGAGAGGGCATGGTAAAGCATGCCCTGCTGCAAAGGAGACAGCGGGTAAAGTTGGGCTGACATTTCGGACAGACCCGCTCTATCAGCAAGGGCAATGCCCAGCCAGCGTTCTGCATCGCAATTCGCGCCACGATGCCGCCGACACAGCCGTCGAAGGCCGTTCGACTTTTAAAACCCAAGGCTGGACATTTCCCATCGAACACGTCCAATTCCGCACATCGACATCATGCTCCGACGCCTTCCAGTGATCGCACTCGCCGCCTGCGCCTTTTTATTTCCGGCCCGGGAAGCTTTCGCGCAGTCTTCCGACCCCGGTCGCATCTTCATGAAAGACGGACGCATCCTTACTCCAAAGGCGATGCGAAGGAACGGGGACGATATTCTCGCCACTTTCGAGAGGCAGCAGCAAAACGCGGACGGAACGGTTACCAACATTCCCGGAAGCGAGGTGCAGGTAGGCATCAAACTCGCAGAGATCGCGAAATTGGATTTCGCAAAGCCGTCGATCATCGACGCGGCTCCCAAGGCGATCGCGGAAGGGAAAGCCGAGGCGCTGCTGAAGGCTTTGGAGCCCGAGGTGGCGAGATTCGCGTCGTTTCGCGATGCACCGGGAAGTTGGTGGGTGGATCTTGTCCCGATGCAAATTCAGGCCCTTCTCTCACTTAAGAGGGACAAGGAAGCTCAAGAGGCCGCGGATACTTTTGCGCGCCAAGCCACAAATCCGGAGAATCAGCGGATCACGAAGGCCTTTGCAGGCGTCGCCCGCACGAGGAAGGGCGAACACGAAGCGGCGCTGGCGCTTTACAAGGAAGCCGTGCAGTCGGTTAAACGGCACGACATTCTCGGGATGATCGCAGTGAATCGTGGGGATAGTTTTCTGGCCATTGCCGAGAAGCTCAAAGCGGAGAACAAAACGCCGGAGGCCGTGGACTATTATGAACAGGCACTCCTGAGTTACACCCGGGTCGCGGCGCTTTACCCAAGCCAGCGGGGATACCTTCCGCAGGCCACGATCGGAGCGGCGAGAGCGCACCTCGGGCTTGATGATTTCGCCCGGGCGAAGCAGGCGATCAAGGAATTGAAGGACGACTTTGCAAGCACTCCCGAGGCGGCGAGTGCGGATGAACTTCTGGCAAAAGTCGAGAAACGTGAAAAAATACTGGCGCCGGCAACGGCACCCTCCGCCGAAGCCAAACCGGCAGTCGAAGCAAAGAAGGAATAATCACCATGGCCGTCACCGCCGCTCCAAAAGCAGTCAAAGCCGTCAAACCGAAGCCAACCGGGCCGCAGGGTCCCACGCTCTGGCAGAAGCTCATGACACGGAAATTCATCGTCGTGTCGATCTTGCTGCACGTGATCTTTTTCCTCGTCGCAGGCTATTTCGTGGTCTCGCGACAGACCGTTGGCGGGAAGAAGAAGTTCATCCCGCCGGGCGGCGCAGAACAGGCCCGGGCGGGAGCGGAGCACAAGGTTTCGCTTGGACGGAAGCAGAGCACAATGAGCGCTCCGGAGCAGGCGAAACGAGTGACGACCAATTCCGCGCTCGCGAAAGTCGCCCTTCCGGAAATGCCTGAACTCCCCTCGGCAACCACCGAGGTCTTCGCAAACCGTGCGATCGGCATGGGCGGAGCTGGGAGCGCGTTTGGTGCCACGGGGACTCCCGGAGGAGGCAGCGGCGGAGGCGGCAGCGGCATCAACTTTTTCGGCCTCCGCACACGCGCGAAAAACGTGGTGGTTGTGGTCGACGTTTCCGATTCGATGGTCGATGGCGCTACGAAAGACGGGAAAATTCAGAAGAGCGAACGCACATATGCGGGACTCGAGCGCGAGGTCGCACGCCTCATCAACAGTCTCGATCCCTCGATGCAATTCGGCGTCGTCTGCTTTGCAGGTGATGTGAAGCCTTACAAAGGCGCGCTCACCGCAGTGAACGATGCCGAGAAGAACAAGGCCATCCAGTTTGTCCGAGAACACAGTCCCGCGACCAAACTTATGGCGGCAAAGCGCGCAACCGAGCGCGAAGCTGCAGGCTTCAAACCCACGGGCAGTTCTGCGGGAGCCAGCAATTTCAATCACGCGGGAACCCGTGCGGGCGCGGCACTTGATGCAGCGTTCGCGATGTCACCGGACGCGATTCTTTTCGTCAGCGACGGCGTTCCGACCGACAAACTCGACAAAGCGCTGCTCGGAGACATTGCGGAAAAACAAAAGCAACTCCCGAAACCCGCGATCATCAACGTCGTCGCATACCTGGCGGACAGCGGGCAGAAATTCATGGAAGAACTCGCCCGCCAGAATCAGGGCAGTTTCCGGGAAATCCTGCCCGGCCAGATGAGTTTCTAGTTTTTACAGAGTTTGGCTTCAATCCTGCGGCATTGGAGGGGTCTTTTCAGGAAAAAGATCTCCTAAAACAGGAGTTGCAGTGCTATATAAACAGTGCCAGATCACCATCCCGATTTCGTTTACCAACAAAAATCCAGTCAACCAAACCATGATACCGCAACGTCCCACAGAAAAGTTCATCCGCGAACACACACCGTCCGTTGATGACGTAATCTTCACACGCCGCCAGTTCCTGACCCGCACGGGCATGGGATTCGGCGCAATGAGCCTCGCCGCTTTGTTCGGCATCAATCCGTTCGCCGAAGGCGCCTCCGCGCTCGCACCGGGCGGAAAGAGCCTCAATCCGCTTCTCCCGAAGCAGCCGCATTTCCCGGCGAAAGCAAAGCACGTCATTCACATCTTCGCGTCCGGCGCACCGACCCACGTCGACACCTTCGACCCGAAGCCGGAGCTCACGAAGTACGACAACAAGACCATCCCGGGACACGATGGAATCGCCTTCGGCTCACCGTTCAAATTCACAAAGAGCGGGAAGTCGGGCCTCGAAATTTCCGAAGTTTTCCCGAAACTGCAAACCGTCGCCGACGACATTGCGGTGATTCGCTCGCTCTGGACCGACATTCCTGCACACGAGGTCGCCCAGCGCATGATGAACACCGGTTCGCTCCAGCTTCCGAAGCCGTCGTTCGGTTCCTGGACCGTGTATGGTCTCGGCACTGACAACCAGAACATGCCCGGTTTCGTTACCATCGGCGGACGCCCTGAATGGCGTCAGGCGTCATTCCTGCCCGGTGTCTTCCAGGGCGTGAACGTGAACTACAGCCGCGGAATGAATCTCGACGATATCATTCTGAATATCCGCAACCAGTTCAGCCCGATGGAACGTCAACGCCGTCAGCTCGACCTCGTGGCGAAGCTCAACGACATGCACAAGGAACAGCTTCAGAAGGATGCTCAGCTCGAAGCGCGCATCGAAGCGTTCGAAATGGCGTTCAAGATGCAGACCGAGGCTACCGAAGCTTTCGATGTCTCGAAAGAGCCGGAAACCATCCAGGAAATGTATGGCAAGACCGACATGGGCTCGAAGCTCCTCGTAGCGCGCCGCCTCGTGGAGCGTGGCGTCCGTTTCGTTCAGGTCGAACACGGCGGCTGGGATATGCACGGCAACCTCGAGACCGCTCTTCCACGCACGGCTGGCGCCATCGACGGCCCCGCAGCTGCTCTCATCAACGACCTCCGCCAGCGCGGACTGCTCGACGAAACACTCATCATCTGGGGCGGCGAATTCGGTCGCACCGTCACCAAAGACCGCAATGGCAACGACCAGGCGGGACGCGACCACAACGGCCGCGCGATGGTGGCCTGGATGGCGGGCGGCGGCGTCAAGGGCGGTCAGGCCTACGGCTCGACCGACGAATTCGGCGCGAAGGCAGTGGAGAACAAGGTTCACATTCACGACCTCCATGCGACACAACTCGCGCTGCTCGGTTTCGACCACGAGAAGCTCACCTACCGTTACAACGGCCGCGACTTCCGCCTCACCGACAACTACGGCAAGGTCGTAAAAGCGCTCATCGGCTAAGCCGCAACGCTGAAAGTATTCGGAAACCGCCCGCGGGGAAACCTGCGGGCGGTTTTCTTTTGGATAATCGCCCGCAGCGTTGACGGGTTCCGCATTCCAGCCCAAGTTCGGCGCAAATGATTCTGCCCGCCGTTACCCAGCTCCTCGTCATTCAGGACCGCGACCGCAAGTTGCGGCAGCTAAACCTCGAATTGAAGAACGCGCCGATCGAGAAGAAAGCCATGGATGCCCGGCTCGCCGCAGCCTCCGCCGCGCTTGAGGCATCGAAGCTTAAGGCGAAGGAAATCGAAGTGAAGCGCAAGGAACTCGAGAATGAAGTCCGTGCGCGTCACGATCGAATCGCGAAATACGAGAACCAGAAACTCGCGACCAAAAAAAACGACGAATACGCGGCCTACGATCACGCAATCGAGAGCCTGAAAAAGGAAATCTCCGACATCGAAGACAAGGAAATGGAGCTGATGGAGGCGGGCGACGCCCAGAAGCCGATCATCGCGAATGCGGAGAAGGAAGCCGCGGAAACACGCTCACTCGTCCAGCGGCAAATCGCAGACATTGAGGCCAAGGTGAAGGCACTTGAGTCACAAGTTGCCGAAGTCCGGGCTGACCGCGCAAAGCTCGCGACGGATGTGGACGAAGATCTCCTCGATACCTACCAGCGCCTTTTTGAGAAAAAGGATGGCCTCGCGGTCGCTGCGCTCGCAAATGAAACCTGTCAGGGCTGCCACGTGAAATCGCAGACTCACATCGTCAACGCGGTCAAAGCTGCGAAAGAAGTGACCAACTGCCTCAATTGCGGCCGCATCCTCTACGCAGAGGTATAAGCGTCACCAGTTCGAAAGCTGCTCAGGGAAGAGGCAGCGCTGGCAGTCGCTCGCATCGCGCTGGCAGAAATCTTCGTAAACCTGCAGCAAACCTTGCTGGAAGGCCGTTCTCTTCAAGAGCTCGCCAGCAAGCGGGCTGTCGCCAAAAAGACGCAAGGCAGCGATTTCGACGCGCGCATTTGTCAGTGATGCCGGCAGGCGGCTGAACTCATCCCATCGCTCCGGACTGACGGCGAGCGCAAGCGGGAAAAACACGTTCGCGAGCATCTCTGTCACGCGCGTTTCGCCGATGAGCGCCATGCGTTTCGCTGCGGGCTTCGATGTCACCGTGTAGTGAAAATCCCAATAGTCATCGCGCAATTCCGCGCAAAAATCGGCAATCGCATCCGACACACACGCGGCCCGAAGCGCTCGAATTCGCGGCCAATGAGCCACCAGCTGAGCAAGCGCGGCAAGCCGCCGCTGCGGATGATTCATCGGCCGCTGCCCGCTCATCTTCCATAGCGGACGAGGAATGGTGAGCCGCTCAAATTCCGCGCGCCGCGGCCACCAGCGCTCCCACAATCCGCGAAGATACACGCGCGTTGGCGAGTCGAAAGGCGCGAGGTCCTTCTGATCCAGAAAACCAGCCACGCCAAATAGCAATGCCGGAGCGTCTCCCTGAACGGAACGCAGCAGTTTCAGTGGCAACCGCTGGGCGAGCAGCGTGAATGGAAGCTTGTTCGATTTGTAACCAAGCGTGCCGGAAAGCGCCTGAAAGAGCATCTCGTCAGCGCCGTGAATCTCCTCAATCCGAAGCAGCGCCGCGCCTTTTCGCCGCATCCGGAAAAGCGCGGCATCCCGCAGCACGTCCCGCACTTTGGATTCCGGAAGATTCCGCAGAGGCCCGACGCAACGCCCCGGCTTCGCCTCCGGCTGTGGCACCGGCGGGTCGTCGACCATCGCGATACTCAGCCTCACTTGCGGAATGAGACGATGCCCGCTCGTCCGCGCAAAAGCTTCCGCTTCTCCGCGGTCGAAAAAAACGTGGAGCACAACATGGTCGTAGGCAGGGTTTGTGGCGTGCCCGTGGCGTTCCCAGTCGCGCGCGTCCGGATCGAGCTCGATGTGCCCGCGCTCCACGGGGCCGCCATCCACGGATACGGCCGCCTCTGCAAAATCGGGTCCTGCCTCATGATTCCAGATTCCGAATTGCACTATGCGAACGCTCCGCCCGTCCGTCGTCTTGAATTCGCGCCCGAATGCCCCCGAGAACCACAGCGACTGGAGTTCGTGCTCCGGCATTTCCGCGACGGAGCCGGAGGACTCGCGGGCGACAATGCGCGAGCGGAGTTGTTCGTATCGGGAGCCAGCGGTCATCGCGGCACAGTAATTTGCCGCACGGCAGGGAGTCAGCCCATTTTTCCCTCGTCCGTTCGCCTCTCCAAAACGTATGTAGCGGACATGTCCACACTCCAACCATCTCAACTGCTCGCCCAACTCAACTGGCGCTACGCCACCAAAGCCTTCGACCCTTCACGGAAGATTCCCACCGACTTGTGGGCTGCACTTGAGCAATCGCTCGTGCTCACTCCGTCGTCGTTCGGGTTGCAGCCGTGGAAATTCATCGTCGTCACCGACCCGGCCGTTTGCGCGCAACTCTCCGCTGTTTCGTGGAATCAGCAGCAGCCGGTTCAGTGCTCGCATCACGTCGTGTTCGCAGCCCGGAAATCGATGGATGCCGACGAGGTCAATCGCTTCCTGGTCAGCACGGTCGCGGTCCGCGGCGGAAAAGTGGAGGACCTCGCCGCATACGGCAACATCATCAACGGCTTCATCGCCAACGCGGCAAAACAGGGCTGGCTGGGCGAATGGGCGACGCGTCAGGCTTACATCGCCATCGGTCAGTTCATGGCTTCATGCGCAGTGCTCGGCATAGATGCATGCCCGATGGAAGGCATCTCCGCTCCCGACTACGACCGTATTCTCGGGCTCACCGATTCGCCATACCGCACGGTCGTCGCATGCGCCGCAGGGTATCGTGCGGCTGACGATAAATACGCGTCGCTACCGAAAGTGCGCTACCCGGCAAGCGAGGTAATTCAGCACATTTAGCGCGGGGAACATGCGAGATTGAAAATCTCGCCTACTTTGGAGCTTCAGCTAAATACGCTGCAATGATCGCACTCATCGACTACGGCTCCGGCAACGTTCGCAGCGTTTTCAACGCCCTGAAGTTTCACGGCGCTGACGTGCGGCTGACTTCCGACCTCGCCGAGATCGAACGTGCCGATAAAGTCGTCCTGCCCGGAGTCGGTGCGTTTGGAGACTGCGTCAGCGGGCTCCGCGAGCGCGGTCTCTGGGAGCCGATGAATGCGTGGCTCGCGAGCGGGCGACCATTCCTCGGAATCTGCGTGGGCTACCAGATGCTTTTCGAAGAAAGCGAAGAGTCTCCCGGCGTCCGCGGCTTCGGATTCTTCGGAGGCAAAGTGCGACGCTTCTCCACGCCCGGGTTAAAGGTCCCGCAAATCGGCTGGAACGCGCTCGACCTCGTGCCCCACCCGCTCTGGAAGGGCCTCGCAGAAAACAGCCACGTGTATTTCGTGCACAGCTACTATCCGGAGCCGAGTGACGAAAAATGCACCATCGCCCGCAGCACATACGGCGAGGCATTCGCCGCCGCCGCTGCACGCGGAAACGTCGCCGGTGTGCAATTTCACCCGGAGAAAAGTCAGAGCGTCGGACTGACGATTTTGAAGAATTTCCTCGGCTAGGCTACGTCGGCTATTTCCGACCGCGTTTCCCCTTCCCGTACGTGACCGGCTTCTTCTTCGGCTCCAGCTTGGAGATTCCCGTGCCGGCTTTGAGTTCTGCGATTTGATCGCGGAGGAGCGCGGCCTTCTCGTATTCGAGGTTTCCGGCGGCCTGCATCATTTCGGCTTCCAGTTCGCGCAGGGTCTCGCTGAGGGAGAAATCTCCGCCGCCTTCACGGACGACGCTTTCTTCGACCTGCCGCGCTTTGAGGATGACGTGGAGGCTTTCCTGAACTGCGCGTTGGACGCTGCGTGGCGTAATTCCGTGCTTCGTGTTGTATTCGATCTGCCGGGCGCGGCGGTATTCGGTGATGTCGAGCAGCGCCTGCATGGAGCGCGTAACCATGTCGGCAAACAAGTAAACCTCGCCGTTTACATGCCGCGCGGCGCGGCCTGCGGTCTGGATCAGCGAAGTCTGCGAACGCAGGTAGCCTTCCTTGTCTGCGTCGAGGATGCACACGAGCGAGACCTCGGGGAGATCGAGTCCTTCGCGGAGGAGATTGATTCCCACGAGAATATCGAACTCCGCATTGCGCAGTGCGCGCAAAATCTCCACGCGCTCAATCGTATCGATATCGCTGTGCAGGTAGCGGACCTTCAGGCCCACGTCCTTCAGGTAATCGCTGAGGTCTTCCGCCGTGCGCTTCGTGAGCGTGGTGATGAGCACGCGCTCGTTTCGCTCGGTGCGCTGGCGGCAAAGCTCGATGGTATCGTCGATCTGCGTCTTCAGCGGGCGGATCGTGATTTTCGGATCGAGCAGTCCGGTCGGACGAATGATCTGCTCCACGATCAGCGGCGCGCCGGGCTTGTGAACATCGAACATTTCCACCGGATCCGCACTGCCGCTTGCAACGACGACTGTCTTTGCCGAATCGCCGTCCGCTCCCTGCGTTTTGGAAAACGGCACATAGCCTGAATTTCCAACGATGCTGTTGCGAACCTCAAACTCGCCGGGAGTCGCGCTCACATAAAGCACCTGTCCCGTCATTTCCATGAACTCGGGAAATTTCAGCGGGCGGTTGTCCATCGCGCTGGGCAGTCGGAATCCATAATCGACGAGCGTCTGCTTCCGCGAACGGTCGCCTTCGTACATTCCGCCCACCTGCGGAACGGTCGCGTGCGATTCATCGATCACGAGCAGGTAGTCCTTCGGGAAAAAGTCCATCAGCGTGTACGGCCGCGAACCGGGCGCGCGGCCGCTCAGATGGCGCGAGTAGTTTTCGATGCCGCTGCAAAATCCCATCTCCTGCATCATCTCCAGATCGTATTCCGTCCGCATCTTGATGCGCTGCGCTTCGAGCAGTTTGTTGTTCTTCTCAAACCAAACCACCCGCTCCTGCATCTCCTCGCGGATGCTATTCATCGCGACCCGCAGCCGATCGTGCGGTGTCACGAACTGCTTCGCCGGGAAAAGCGTGAGATGCGTGAGTTGCTCGTGAACGTGACCGGTGAGCGGATCAAATCGCGAGATGCGATCCACTTCATCGCCGAAGAATTCGATACGCAGCGCCTCCTCGTCCGCACTGGCCGGATGCACCTCGACGACATCGCCGCGCACACGGAAACGGCCGCGATCGAACGCGATGTCGTTTCGCTCGTAGAGCATATCCACGAGCTTCGTCAGCACATCCTCTCGCGAAACCGTCTGCCCGACCTTCAGCGTGAGCAGCATTTGCAAGAAGTCCTCGGGCGACGCGAGGCCGTAGATGCACGAGACGCTCGCCACCACGATCGTATCGCGCCGCGAAAGCAGCGAGCCGGTTGTGCTGAGGCGCAGGCGCTCGATTTCATCGTTAATGGACGAGTCCTTTTCAATGAACGTATCCGTGCGCGGGATGTAAGCCTCCGGCTGGTAGTAGTCGAAGTAGCTCACGAAATACTCGACCGCGTTATCCGGAAAGAAGCTGCGGAACTCCGAGTAAAGCTGCGCCGCCAGCGTCTTGTTGTGGGAGATGAAAAGGACGGGGCGGTCCAGATTGCGGATGATGTTCGCCGTCGTGAACGTCTTGCCCGAGCCCGTCACGCCCAGCAGCGTCTGATGACGATTGCCGGCCTCGATCGACTTCGTGAGCTTCGCAATCGCCTGCTCCTGGTCGCCACGCGGCACATACTTGCTATCGAGTTGAAACGGCATCGTCCGCGGAGCATCGGGTGAACCGCGGGCGAAAAGCAAGTGCGGCTAATATGCGAGACGCCGCGTTCAGTGCCACTCCTGCAGCGGCTTCACGCGGTAGCCATCGCGCATGGCGCGGATGCCTTCCAGCGAGGCGCGGGCTGCGCGGAGCGTGGTCATGACCGGGACTCGGTTGCTGCTCGCGGTGCTGCGGATTTTCACTTCGTCCTCACGGGCGGCCTTGCCGCTTGGCGTGTTGATAACGAGGGAAAGTTCGCCGTTCTTGAGCATGTCGAGCGCGTTCGGGCGACCTTCGCTGAGCTTGAAGAGCTTCTTCACCGGAACCCCTTCCTTCTCCATCGCGGCGGCAGTGCCGCTCGTGGCGTAGAGCGTGAAGCCGAGTTCTGCAAAACCTCGGGCGATTTCAGCAACCTTGGTCTTATCGGCATCGGCGACGCTGATGAAAATGTTACCGCTCTTTGGCAGCGCGGGCTGCGCGGCCATTTGCGCCTTTGCGTAGGCGATGCCGAAGTTTGCGTCGATGCCCATGACTTCGCCGGTCGATTTCATCTCAGGGCCGAGCACGATGTCGGTGCCGGGGAATTTCACGAACGGGAAGACGGCTTCCTTAACCGAGTAGTGCGTCGGGATGACTTCCTGCGTGAAGCCGAGGTCCTTGAGCTTCGCGCCGGCCATGATTTTGGCGGCGAGTTTCGGCAGCGGGACGCCGACGGCTTTGGAAACGAACGGCGCTGTGCGGCTGGCGCGCGGGTTCACTTCGAGCACGTACACGGTTTCGTTTTGCACGGCGAATTGCACGTTCATGAGGCCGATGACGTTGAGCTCGCGGGCCATCGCTTTGGTGGCGGTTGTGATTTCGGCTTTCACTTTGTCGCTCAGCGAAAACGGCGGGATGACGCACGCGCTGTCGCCGCTGTGGATGCCGGCTTGCTCGATGTGCTCCATGATTGCGCCGATGACGACCGTTTCGCCGTCCGAAATGCAGTCCACGTCCACCTCGGTGGCGTCTTCGAGGAAGTGGTCCACGAGAATCGGGTTTGCGGCGGTTCCCGGAGTTGCGCCGGGGCTGGCTTCCACGGCTTCGCGGACGTATTTGCGCAGGTCGGTTTCGTTGTGGACGAGCATCATGCCGCGTCCGCCGAGGACGAAGGACGGGCGCACGAGCACGGGATACGTCACCTTTTCCGCGACGGCTACGGCTTCTTCTTCGGTGACTGCGGTGCCGCCGTGGGTTTGGCGGATGCCGAGTTTGTCGAGCATCGCTCCGAAGAGTTTGCGGTCTTCGGCGATTTCGATGCTGCGCGGCGAGGTGCCGATGATGGGCACGCCGGCGGCGGCGAGGCCGTTGGCGAGGTTCAGCGGGGTCTGGCCGCCAAATTGCACGATGACGCCGAGCAGGTTTTCGCTCTCCTGCTCGCAGATGTTCAGCACGTCTTCG
>SXGQ01722864.1_pt1 | contig 46362 bp, 41 predicted proteins | sample 3178371 | NCBI WGS metagenome assembly SXGQ01 (sample SAMN11356859, study PRJNA531348) | freshwater metagenome | isolation source: freshwater sample F1-20 | place: China: Fuxian Lake, Yuxi | collected 2017-12-25 | reverse complement strand
TTCAGCAGCGGATGACACCGCAGCACCTCGGTCAGACCCTCGACTCCCCCGGGCAGCTTGAGGGCGGCGTGGATGCGCTGCGCGGCCACCCCGGCGATGCCGGTGAGCTGCTTGGTGCAGATCGACCTCGCCAGCTCCGCGTCGGCGCCGGCGCGGGTGCCGACCGCCAGACCGAAGGAGAGGTTCAGCAGCTGCATCTGCAGACACACCTCCTCGGCGATGCGAACCAGCGCCGAGTGCGAGAACGCGCCGAAGTCGACATCGGACAGCAGGGGGCCGGAGTAGTCGGCGTCTCCCTCGTCGTGTTCGTCGATGGGCGCGAGGTCCCAGGTCGCGGCCCTGGTTGCGGCGATGACCTGCAGCGCCGGGATACCGGTCACCTCGGGGTGGGAGTCGTCGATCACCACGGTCCACGCGCAGTGTGGGCGGCGGTCGGCGGGCCGGCGCGGAGGACGATGGATGGGGCGAACCTGGGCGCGCGGGTTGGTGGCCACCGCGGTGGCGTCGAAGGTGGGGTCCTCGATGTCGTGGCACATCCCGGTGACGTAGTCGGGTCCCATCGGTTCGACGTCGAGCAGTGCGCCGCAGTGGTCGAGGTGGAACTCGCCGTGCCAGCGGTCGTGGACGGTGTAGCGGAAGTCCATGAACTGCGGGGGCGCTCCGATGTCGAACTGCAGTCCCTTGAAGATGGTGACGACGTCGTCGCCCTCGTAGTGCAAGGCCTTCTGCATGCGGCGGGTGTAGATCGGACTTGCGCCCGCCCACTCCTCGATGGCGATCTGCAACATCTCGGGACGGCCGAAAGACTGTATGCACCAAGCCATCCCGGACCGGTCGATCAGCTGGCCGATGAGTAGCAGTTCAGGCACCAGGATCGCCAACTCCGCGCGGCTCAGTGCGGCGTAGCGGCTGCGGGGAAAGCTCACCGGCTCAAACCTAGTCGAGACACCGCCGGGGTGTGTTGCAATGTGTCCCGTGGCTGATCTGGACGAAATCGAAGCGATCAAACGGGTGAAGTACCGCTACCTGCGCGCGTTGGACACCAAGCACTGGGACGATTTCGCCGACACACTGACCGAGGACATCGCCGGTGACTACGGCTCATCGCTGGGCAAGGAGTTGCACTTCACCAACAGGGCCGAGTTGGTGGAGTTCATGCGCACCGCGATGCCCGCGGGGGTGCTCACCGAGCACCGGGTGACGCACCCGGAGATCACCCTGGACGACACCGACGAAGCCGAGGGTCGCTGGTACCTGCAGGACCGGGTGATCGTGCCGGAGCATAACTTCATGCTCTTCGGGGCGGCGTTCTACCGAGACCGCTACCGCAAGACCCCCGACGGCTGGAAGATCTGCGCGACGGGATACCAGCGCACCTACGAGGTCGCCCAGAAGCTGGACGGCAAGGTCACGCCGGGTTCGGCGCTGGCCTGACTACTGCGCGATGGCGATCACCGCGCCGGGCTGAAGCCAGCGGATGATGTTCGTCAGCGTGGCGTCGTCGAGTGCCACGCACCCGGCGGTCGGTGCGCCGTTGCTGGTGTGGACGAAGAACGCACCGCCGTTGCCCGGGACTCGCTCCTTGTTGACCCCCATGACGATGGCGTGCGCGTAGGCCGGGATGTAGAGGTTCTCGGTGCCACTGGCCGGCGAGGTGTCGAACGGGCAGTCGGCCTGCTTGCAGACCTGCATGGTGTTGTAGGTCGGTCCATCGGCGGACCACCAGTAGTCCGGGGTGGTCTGGTAGTACGTCAGGCCCCCGCCCGGGCTGGGCTGGGTCCCGAACGCGAAATCCAGGCTGTAGACCCCCATCGGGGTGGCCGGGACGGTATCCCGGGCCGCCGGGGCCAGTCCGGCCGAGCCGAGGTTGACCGGGATACCGGCACCGACGGGCTGCCACCCGGTGGCTCCGCGTTGCCAGACGTCCATCATGCCGGCCGAGCCTCCGGTGCCCACCACGGACAGAACCTGGGTGGCGTTGCCGACCTTGGCCTGAAACCAGGGCGGCTGCGCGGCGACGGGCGGTGCCTGGGTGATGGCCTGGGTGACGAGGACCGCCGCACCGAGCACAGCACTGAGCGATACCAGGGTCCGGCGCATCCGTTCATCGTCCACGGGCCGTTCGCGGAGGGTCAAGTCAAGGTTCGGCCACGCTCGGATATGCGTCGGCTAACGGATGGTTGGCTACGACATCCACCCTTCCGAGTAGTCCGCGGAGAACATCCCTCGATCGCTATTGAACTGGCATTTCCCGTGAGATCGCCTCGGCCAGCGAGACGGTGAATGGCGTTGCGGCAAATGCCGGTCTAGCATCCGGGGTCATGTCTCGCGCGGCGGAAGCGGCACAGCGGTGAGCGATCTGCCCGCAGGCCGGTGGTCGGCGATCCTGGTGGGGCATCAATGGCCTGGCGCCGCTGTCCTCGCCTCCCTGCGCGGCGGTGAAGGGAATCGCACGCGGCTTGCCGGGGCCTACGAGGACTACGGAAATGCCCTGCAAGCCCTGCGGAACGGTCAGCTCGCGGCGCAGGAGGGCATGACGGCCGACGACCTCCGGCGCGCTTTTCTGGACAGCGAAACCCGGGCGCGCGCGATCGCCGCGAACGCCCTGACCAAGCTGCAGGCCTACCGGTCGGCGCGGCGGTCCGTCGAGGAACTGCGGGCCGCCCTCACCGACATCGCCATTGCCGGGAACACCTCGATCCAGCAGATCGTGGAATCGACCGCGCCCGCGACGGAGAAAGTCGCGGCCATCACCGATACCGTGGCGGCCGCCCAGCGAGATGCCAACTCCCGGGCTGCGATGTACTGCGCGAACATGCTCGACGACCTTCAGTCAGTCCTGAACGCCTCCGGCACGGACGTCTCGGCGCGACACTTCGCGCACGCCAACGGGGCCGACCTTCGGGGAGCCTTCAGCACCCCCGACACCCAGACGATCACCAACCACGTCAGCCAACTGCTGAACCCGGAGACCGGCACCGCCCCCACGCCGGGGGCCGTCGGGGTTTCCGCCACACCGGATACCGGCGTCGGCGTACCGCCCAGCCGGGCGGAGACCCGGCAGCCACCGGCACCCGATGACCGCCACCAGACCTGGCCCGCCTCGGTCGCCGCCGAGGCTCTGGGGGCCGGCGCCGCTGTCGGCGCCGAAGGACTTTCCCTCGCCGTGCGCCAGGCCCCGGAAAGCCCGGCCGCGGCCGGCCATCCGGCGCAGGCGGTGCCCGATCCGGCAGGCAGTCCACCAGAGCGCTCCCCCGCCATCCCTTCCGTCATCACCGCGGCCGCAGCAGCCCCGCGGGCCCCCGAACTCCGCCCGCGCGCCGGAACGGCGAACAGCGCTGTGGCGGAGCGCTCTGGGGGCCAGCTGCTCGGCTACGGCGCCGACGCACGGCGACCCGTGAGTGCCCCACCACCGACGCCGCCCATCGTCGCGGGGGCGCCGGGACCCGTCCCGACCAGCCACCCCGCGACCGTGCTCGGCCAACCCCCGGTCGTGCGCCGCGCCCACCGGCCCGCACCGGTCGCCTCGCGGGACGCCCGGGAACCGGCGGTCAGCGCGGCCGGCGACGGCCGCGATCACCGGGTGTCGATCCTGGGTGTCTTCGCCCGATCGCGACCCGAGTTACGTTGGGCGGTCTGCGATCTGGATGGTGGCGAGAGCCTGGTGGTGACCGATGTCGCCGGCGGATGGATCCCGCCGGGTATCGCCATCCCGCTCGGCGTCCGGGTACTGCAGCCGCGGGGTGGCTCCGGCGACCTTGCCGACCTGATCGGCCGGACCACCCCGGCAGCGACCTACGAACCCGGTCAGGAGATCCCCGACGCCGAGGCACCCACGCTGCCGACGTCGGCGGACGCCTTGCGGACCAGCCCGGTCGAGGAGCTCGGCTGGGAGCTCTGTCAGGCAACGAAGTGGCGGGATGGTCTGCCCCGAATCGCCCATACCCTGGCCCGGGCGGTAGCTGCGGGCAGCGGATACCTGGATTCGGAGATCGCGCTGCTCGACGAGCACCTCGCCGCCGTGGAGCGGACCGTGCTGGCGGGTTATCCGGACGATCTCGGACCGACGGATCTGGGGAACTGGCAGCTGCTCGCCAGCATCGCGGCTGGCGTCCGCGGCGAAACGACGGCGGCCACCTACCACTTTGCCTGGTTCCGCGCGCGGCTGCCCGAAGGAGTGGTGGGCCGATGAGCGGTGACCGGCTCAACGCGAACACCGACCAGTATCTGCAGGCGACGACGCTCAACCCCCGACCGCCCGCCATCCTCTCCGATCCGCTGCCCACCGGGGCGACGCCGATCGAGCAGGTCCTGCAGGCACTGTTCACCGCGGCGAACGCCGACGACCCGGCAGACACCGCCGACACCGCCGAGGACCACGGCCAACGCGAGACCAGGGCCGCCGCGGCAGCAGAGAAGTTCAGCACCCAGGACCGTTCGGCGGCAGCGGAGTTGAACGGGATCGCCACCCAGCAGTTGCCCCAGGCCGCCGCCGCCCTGACCGGCATGTTGTCCGGGGCGCTGCAACCACTGACCCAGGCGCCGCAGCAGTTTCTGCAGGCGGCCCAGCAGGCCGTGCAGACCGCCAGCGGGATGCTCGGGCCGGCCGCGGGCATGGCATTCACCGATCCCGGTGCCGACGCGGAGCTTCCCGTGGATGATTTCGACTCTGCGGCAGATGATCTCGGCGACCGTGCGGCCGACAGCTGGACGTACGGGGAGGATGACACCGAGGGCTTCGACACGGACAGCGCGACTGGCCCCGTAACCGCCTCCACCGTTCCCTCGACTGCTCCCGCACCCATGCCGGCGCCCACGCTGGGGCCGCCACCGGTCCCCTCACCCGCCACCTCGCCCGCCGCGGGACCGTCGGCCCGGATCGGCCCGACGGTCGCCTCCGGCGCGACCCCCACCGTCGGGCCCGGCCTGACAGGAATGCCGATGATCCCGCCTGGGGCGATGAACGGGACCGCCGGTGCCGGCAAGGATGACAACGCCGCCACCAAGCGGTTGTCTGTTCCGCCGGTCCGCAACGGGGCCCCGGTCCAGGGCCGGATCGCGGCCGCGCGGGTGGGACCGGCGGTCGCCACGAGGATCGAGGGCGCACCCGCGGCCGCCCGGCGCATCGTCGTGTCCAGGAGCGACCGTCGCGAAACCGAGGACGACAAGACCGGCACCTGAGGGCCGTGTCGCGGCGGAAACGCGCGCAATGCTGCTTAGCCCCACTAACATCGCCCGCGGTATCAACCTTTCGGAGAGGGCCACGCGACGATGACATCCGATGTCGAGCTTCCCATTCCGCTACCCGACGTTCCGGGAGCCGACGCCGATTCATCCGGCCTGCCGGACCGCTCCGAACTGACGCTGCTGCAACGGGCCATCGTGGACTCCTCGGCCATCGCCGATCTGGGCCTTCGCACCGCCATCTCCACCGTCGTCGGGGCGGCCGTCGCGCCCACGATCATCACCACCGCACTGCGTCGCGGGGAGGCCCGCCGCGAGCGGGACAACATCGCGTTCTACGTCGACCTGGCCGACCACCGGGATCCGGTCCGGTCCTTTCCCGCTCCGGCCGACGTGCCCAACGTGTCCACGCGTGCGGCGAACCCGATCGCGGAGTACATCGCCAACGGCCACGTCCACAACGTCTCCTTCCGAAGCACCTTCGAACCGATCAACCCCGCATTGCGCGACAGATGGGGACGACTGAGGCACAACAACATCGTGCGGTTCCAGCACTGGCGCCACGGCGACGGACCTCGCCCCACGCTGTGCGTCATCCACGGCTTCATGGGATCGCCGTACCTCGTCAACGGCGTGTTCTTCGCGTTGCCGTGGTTCTACCGATCCGGCTACGACGTTCTGCTGTACACGCTGCCGTTCCATGGTCGGCGAGCCGAGAACTTCTCGCCCTTCAGCGGTTATGGCTTCTTCGCCAACGGGATGAGCGGGTTCGCCGAGGCGATGGGCCAGGCGGTCTTCGACTTCCGAACCATCCTGAACTGGTTGCGGCACAGCGGGGTTGAGCGGATCGCCCTGACCGGACTGTCGCTGGGCGGATACACCTCAGCGCTGGTGGCGTCCGCCGACGACCGCCTGGAGGCGGTGATCCCCAACGTCCCGTTGGTGACGCCCCAGTCAGCGTTCGACGACTGGTGGCCGGCGAGCAAGGTGGTCCAGTTGGCCAGGGCGGTCGGCGGACTCACCCGCGAGGAGGCCTACGCCAGCTTCGCCTACCACTCTCCACTGAACTATCGGCCACTGGTCGCCCGGGGCCGCCGGTTGATCATCACCGGCCTGGGTGACCGGCTCGCCCCACCGGATCATGCCGAAGCGCTTTGGGAGCACTGGGATCGCTGCGCGCTGCACTGGTTCCCGGGAAACCACGTGCTGCACGTCAGTCAGCCCGAATACCTCAGGCGCACCAACCGTTTTCTGCGGCCGTTCATGTTCGGCTGATTGCGCACGGTCATCAGACCAGCGGACGGCCGGTGCGCATCCGCCAGTTCACATCGTGCAGCAGAACATTGAAGGGAAAGTTGCGCACGAAGGACGGCGCCACGGCGTTGCCGAGCCTGATCGCGGTCATCAGGGCGTCGAACTCCCGCTGCTTGGACCTGTCCCAGTCCAGCTTCATCTCGTCCCGGAAACGCTGCGGCAGAAAGCCGGTGGTGATGAGCAGTGCGACACCTTCGTTGAAGTCCTGGACCGGCCACGGCATCCGGAAGGCGCCGATTCGGGCAGCTGCGATCGGGTAGAGGAAATCCCGGATGGTGTCGTCGATGTGGATCTCGTCGAGTTGCTCGTCCCAGTATTTGTCGAAGGCTGCCCGGTCGGCCGGCCACATCTCCGGGCGCATCTGCAGCATGGTGCCCAGGGCCATGCTGTCGCGGTAGTGCTGGTCGGCCGTCTCGTCGTCCATCTCACCGATGAAGACGCGACGGACGTCCACCCCGCCCTTGTACAGACACGCCGCCACCCACAGCTGCAGTTCCGGGTCAAGGGCGTTGTACTTCACCGGACTGTCCTCGGTGGAGACCACCTGGGCGTGCGCCCGGGTGACCGCCTTGCGGTAGGCCTTCTGCTGCTCGGGGGTACCGCGCGTCGCGACGGCGAGGTAGGTGAAGGTGGTCCGCGCGCGCTTGATCGGGTGCCGATCGATGCGGCCGCTCTCCACCCTGCTCTCCTTGACGCCGTACCCCACGCCCGGCCGGGCGAGCTGCATGATGACGTTCGCCGGCCCGGCCAGCAGGGCGATGCCGGGGATGCCCGCGTCGAAGGTGCCCGGCCGGGTCAGCCGTTGCAGCAGCCCGCGACCGGCCGTGGGCCCCGACGAGGCGCTGACCGGGCGATCCACGACGCTGGCGGAGTCGAGCACGCTCACGGAGATCCCCTCGCCGATCAATCTGAGAACGGTTGTTTCCTGATATTGTGCCAGAGCCGCCACGCTGTCAAGATGACGCGGTGACACAGGCACGTCCCTACGCCGGCGTGGATGCCGTCGACCGTCTGGCCCGACGCCGCGAGCGCCTGCTGGAAGCGGGCCTGGAGTTGCTCGGCGGCAATCTGGACCCGGCCGAGCTGACCGTCCGAGGCATCTGTCAGCAGGCGGGCCTTGCCACCCGGTACTTCTACGAGAGCTACCCGGACAAGGACCAGTTCATCGCGGCGGTGTTCGACTGGGTGATCGCCCGACTGGCCGGCACGACGCAGGCGGCGGTGGCTGCCGCCGCGGCCGACCGGCAGACCCGGGCCGGGATCACCAACATCGTCGGAACCATTGAGGCAGACCCCCGGATCGGTCGGTTGATCTTCGGTGCCCAGGTGTCCAACACCGCGGTCATCCGCAAGCGCCAGGAGACCGAGGCGCTGTTCGTGATGCTCGCGGGCAGGCATGTGGAAGGTCTCACCAAGCGACCCGCCGATGAGCGCACCAAGGCCTTCGCCTATTTCGTGGTCGGCGGCGTCACCCAGACGGTCAGCGCCTGGTTGGCTGGCGACGTCGCACTCACCTCCGGCGAACTCGTCGACCACCTCAGCGCGATCGTGGACGCGTTCGGCGAGTCCAGTCTGTTCCGAACATGATTCCCCTCCGGGTCGTCCATTCCGAGTGTGAAATCGCTGCGGAATTCCCCGCGATGTTTCGCAGTGGCTTCACGGTCGGCGAAGGACGATGAACCGCGTACCCGAGGAGAACCCGCTGCGGGAGGATGCCCTGCGGAGGGTGACGATCCGACTGGTGCCGCTGTTGATGGCGCTGTACTTCGTGAACTACCTCGACCGCACCAACCTCGGCATCGCCAAATCCGGCGTCAGCGCCGACCTGCAGTTGACGGCGACGATGTTCGGCCTGGCGTCGGGGATCTTCTTCATCGGCTACGTCCTGGTGGAGGTACCGTCGAATCTTGCCCTGGTCCGCTTCGGCGCCCGCCGTTGGCTCGCACGTATCGCGGTGTCGTGGGGGATCGTCGCGGTCGCGATCGCGTTCGCACCCAATGCCACCACGCTGCTGGTCCTGCGTTTCCTGCTCGGCGGCGCCGAGGCCGGGTTGTTCCCCGGGGTCGTGTTTTATCTGAGCCAGTGGTTTCCCGCCGGCTACCGGGCGCGCATCGTCGGAGTGTTCATGCTGGCCATCCCGATTGCCTCGGCGGTCGGAACTCCGCTGGCGGCGTGGCTGATCCAGGCCGGGCACGGGGCGTTCGGGCTGGCCGGCTGGCGGTTCATGATGATCTGCGTCGGACTACCCGCGGTGGTGCTGGGGGCGGTCTGCTGGTTCTACCTGACCGACCGACCGGCCGACGCTCAGTGGCTGAACGACGACCAGAGACGTTGGCTGATCGGGGTTCTCGAGGCCGAGCAGCAACAGGTCGGCAGCACCTACCACTTCCCGTTACGACGTGCCCTGACCAGTCCGCGGGTCTGGGCACTGGCGCTGGTGTACTTCGGCATCGCCTACGGGCTCTATGCGCTGGCCTTTTTCCTGCCGAGCATCGTCGCCGGCTTCGGCACGACCTTCGGAGTACGCCTCTCCCTGGTCCAGGTCGGACTGATCACCGCGATCCCCTATACGTTCGGTGCGGTCGCGATGTTTCTGTGGTCCCGGCACGCCGACCGCCATCGCGAGCACGTCTGGCACGTGGCGATCCCCCTGCTGCTGGGCGGCGTCGCCATCCCGGCGGCCCTGTATCTCCGTCACCCCGTCGCGGCGCTGATCCCCGTCATCCTCGCCGCGGTCGGTATCTTCGCCGCCCTGCCGGTGTTCTGGGCACTGCCCTCCCGCTTCCTGACCGGCGCGGCCGCCGCCGGCGGAATCGGGCTGATCAACTCGGTGGGCAATTTGGGCGGGTTCGCCGCCCCCTATGCGACCGGGGCACTGGCCGACCTCACCGGCAGCAACCGTGCCGGCATGTGGGCGGTGGGCGCGGTGATGGTCCTCGGCGCGGGTCTCGTCGTCGCCCTACGGGCCACCCCGAGGCCCGACGGCGGGACGACTCCCGGGGAGTACCCTCGGTCCCAACCCACCGGTTAGTCGTACCGCCGCACCGAGAAAGGCGCCCGATTCATGCCCATCGCGATCACCACCGAGCACCAGGATCTGGCCGAATCGGTGCGGGCTCTGGTCCGACGCGTCGCCCCCGCGGAGCTGTTGCACGCCACTCTCGAGACTCCACTGGACAACCCGCCGCCCTTCTGGCGGTCCGCCGCCGAGCAGGGCCTACACGGCCTCCATCTGGCCGAGTCCGTCGGCGGTCAAGGCTTCGGACTGCTGGAGCTGGCGATCTCCATCTCCGAATTCGGTTACGGCGCGGTGCCGGGACCCTATGTGCCCTCGGCGGTCGCCAGTGCGCTCATCGCGGCGCACGATCCGGACCTCAAGGTGCTCGCCGAGCTGGCTGCCGGAGAGTCGGTCGCCACCTTCGCCCTCACCTCCGACCTGACCGCCACCCGCCAGAACGGCACAGTGGTGATCCGCGGCGAGGCTCGTTCGGTTCCGGCCGCCGCCCAGGCGTCGGTGCTCGTCCTCCCGGTCGCCGTCGACAGCGGCGTCGAGTGGGTGGTTCTGGACTCCGATCAGCTCGAGATCGAACCGCTGCGTTCGGTCGACCCGCTGCGACCGGTGGCCCACGTCCGGGCCAACGGTGTCGAGGTCGGCGCCGAGCGTCTGCTCACCGGACTGAGCCGGGCGGCCGGCCGGGCGATCATCACCACCCTGCTGTCGGCCGAGGCAGTCGGGATCGCCCGATGGGCCACCGACACCGCCTCGGAGTACGCCAAGATCCGCGAGCAGTTCGGCCGGCCCATCGGCCAGTTCCAGGCCATCAAGCACAAGTGCGCCGAGATGATCGCCACCACCGAGCGGGCCACCGCCGCGGTGTGGGACGCCGCTCGCGCGATCGACGAAGCGGCCGCGGCGAACTGGGACAACGAGGCGACCCACTACGAGTTCGCCGCCGCCGTCGCCGCCACCCTGGCGCCCGCAGCCGCCCAGCACTGCGCCCAGGACTGCATCCAGGTGCACGGCGGTATCGGCTTCACCTGGGAGCACGACACCAACATCTACTACCGACGCACTCTGGGTCTGGTCGCCGCGTTCGGCCGCCCCGGCGAGTACCCGCAGCGGGTGTTCGACACCGCGACGGCCACCGGCATGCGGCCCCTCGATATCGACCTGGACCCGGACACCGCGAGGGTCCGCGACGAGATCCGCACCGAAGTGGCTGCGCTGAAGGCGATTCCGAGCGAAGACCGCAAGGCGGCGATCGCCGAAGCCGGCTGGGTTCTGCCCTATCTGCCACGGCCCTGGGGGCGGGAGTCCGACCCGGTCGAGCAGATCATCATCGCGCAGGAGTTCGGCACCGGGCGGGTCAAGCGGCCGAGTATGGGCATCGCCGCATGGTTGATCCCGTCGATCGTGGCTTACGGGACCGACGAGCAGAAGCAGCGGTTCCTCCCGCCGACGTTCCGCGGCGAGATGATCTGGTGCCAGCTGTTTTCCGAGCCGGGCGCGGGCTCCGACCTGGCGAGCCTGACCACGAAGGCCACCAAGGTCGACGGGGGCTGGCGTATCACCGGTCAGAAGATCTGGACCACCGCTGCCCAGTTCTCCCAGTGGGGCGCCCTGCTGGCCCGCACGGACCCGGATGCGCCCAAGCACAACGGCATCAGCTATTTCCTGCTCGATATGAGCAGCCCCGGCGTCGAGGTCAAGCCGCTGCGCGAACTGACCGGCAACGCGCTGTTCAACACGGTGTTCATCGACGACGTGTTCGTGCCCGATGAGATGCTGCTCGGCCAGGTGAACCGCGGTTGGGAGGTCAGCCGCAACACTCTGACCGCCGAGCGGGTGTCGATCGGCAGCGACGAGCCGTGGTTCCTGCCCAGCCTCACCAAGTTCATCGACTTCGTTCGCGACGGTCACTTCGACCAGCCCGGTCACCAGAAGGCCGGCCGGCTGATCGCCGAAGGCCACGCAGCCAAGCTGATGAACATGCGCTCGACCCTGCTGACACTGGCGGGCGGGGACGCGATGCCGTCGGCGGCGATCTCGAAGCTGCTGTCGATGCGAACCGGCCAGGGGTACGCGGAGTTCGCGGTGTCCTCCTTCGGCGTCGACGGCGCGATCTGGGAGGAGGACTCCCTGGAGGGCAAGTGGGCCGAGTACCTCCTCGCCAGCCGGGCGACGACGATCTACGGCGGCACCTCGGAGGTGCAGTTGAACATCATCGCCGAGCGCTTGCTCGGCCTGCCCCGCGACCCGTAGCCCCCCGCGACCACCCGGCGAGCAGACGCGCGGGACCCGAAAGTCCCGGCGTGTCGCGGCCTCGAGTGTCTGCTCGCGGGGAGAACTCGCGGGGGAACCGCTAGTGGATCTCGATCTGGCGCAGTTCCCGCTTGAGGATCTTGCCGGTGGGGTTGCGCGGTAGCTCGGCCAGGAAGATCACCTCACGGGGAACCTTGTAGCGGGCGAGGTGGTCGCGGACGTAGTCCTTGATGGTCTCCTCGGTGGTCTCGACACCCTCCTTGAGGACGACGAAGGCGCGCAACCGCTGACCGAAGTCCTTATCCTCCACACCCAGTGCGGTCGCCTCGACGACGTCGGGGTGACCGCTGATGAGGTCCTCCACCTCGGCGGGGAACACGTTCTCCCCGCCCGAGACGATCATCTCGTCATCGCGGCCGCTGACGTAGAGCAGATCATCCTCGTCGAAATACCCGACGTCGCCGGAGGACATCAGCCCGTCGATGACCTCCTTGTTGCCGCCGCCGGTGTACCCCTCGAACGGGAAGAAGTTGCCCACGAAAATCCGGCCCACCTGCCCCTGGGGCACCTCCGCGCCGTGCTCGTCGAGGATCTTGACCTTCACGCCGCGGATCAGCGGGCCGACGGTGGCCGGGTTCTTGGCCAGGTCCTGCGGGCGGGCGATCGATACGAACGCGATCTCGGTCGAGCCGTACAGGTTGTAGACCACCGGACCGATGTCCCTCATCGCGCGGGTGGCCAGTTCGGCACCCAGTTGTGAGCCCGAGACGAACACGATCCGCAGGGAGGACAGGTCCGGCTTGTGCTCCATCGCCTCCAGGGCATCGAGCATCCGCGAAAGCATCACCGGGACAACGACTATCGCCGTCACCCTGTACTTGGCCACGTCTTCGATCACGGTTGCGGGCTTGAACCGGCGGTGCAACACCAGTGTGGAACCGAGCGTGGCGGCGATGGTGGCGTGCAGATAGCCCAGAGCGTGGAACATCGGCGACGGCAGCGCGGTCACCTCGCCGGACTTGAACGGCACGTGGGACAGCACCCCGCCGATCGGGGCAAGGGTGGGCGGGGCATGACGGTTGGCACCCTTGGGGGTGCCGGTGGTACCGCTGGTCAGGATGATGATCGACGACCGTTTGGTGGCTTTGGGAGCCGGCGCCGAACTGCTGCGCGCGATCAGTTCGGCCAGCGTCTCGTCGGTGCTGCCGGACGGCGCGTCGGCGTCCGGGTTGGAGCCCAGCGCCCGAAGTTTGCCCAGCGGGGTCTCCGCGAGCTTGACCGCCTCGGCGTACTCGTCGTCGTAGATGACCAGCTTGGCACCCTCCCGGGCGGAGACGTCCCGGATCTGCGGTCCGGAGAACTCGGTGTTGAGCATGATCGTGCGGGCCCCCACGCGCGCGCAGGCGTAATTCGCGACGAGGAACCACCGGTGGTTGCGCGCCAGGATGGCGACGCCGTCGCCGCCCCGGACACCCATCGCGAGCATTCCGTTGGCGACCGCGTTGACGGCGTCGTTGAGTTCGCCGAAGGTCATCGTGCCCTCGTCGTCGACGAGCGCGCGCCGGTGCGGGGTGCGGCGGGCGTTGAGCGCCGGGATCATGCCGACCTCGCCCCACCGGCGCATATCGGCGACCATCGCGGCGAGGTTCTGCGGCGGCTCCAGTCCGAAGGCTCCGGACTGGATCATCTTCTGCAGGTAGTGCAACTCCGCCGAGCCACGCTCGGCCAGCTGCCCGATCTTGGCCAACGCCTGCTCACGCAGGTCCGAGAGACTCGTCATGTTCCCACCCTATGTGACCGGCGTTACCGCCATCGGGACATCCGCCGGACCGGACGGGAGGTGACCCTATGCTGGGGACGTGGCAACCGTGAGCCGCTCCCGCACCGTCGCCGCGGCGCCGCAGGCGGTGTGGGACGTGCTCGCCGACTTCGGAGCCATCAGCGAATGGGCCGGCAACGTCGACCACTCGTGCATCCTCGAGCACGGCCCGGACGGGGCCGTCGGAACCTCCCGACGGGTGCAGGTGGGTCGCGACGCTCTGGTCGAACGCATCTCCGTCGCCGATGCCCCGCGGGTGCTGGAGTACGAGATCGAGGGCCTGCCCCGCCAGCTGCGCCGCGTCGCCAACCGCTGGTCCCTGGAACCCGGGCCGCGCGACGACACCGCCGTCACCCTCACCAGCACGGTGGAGATCGGCGCCAACCCGGTTGCCGCCATCGCCGAACGCGCGATGTGCCGGGTGATGGCCAAACAATCCGAGGCGATGCTGGCCGGGCTGGCCGAACGACTGGAGGAATTGCCATGACCGACCGCCCCGACATCGTCATCGTGATGACCGACGAGGAACGCGCGATCCCGCCGTACGAGTCCCCGGACGTGCTGGAATGGCGGCGACGGACGTTGACGGGGAGGCGCTGGTTCGACGAGCACGGCGTCAGCTTCGCCCGCCACTACACCGGGTCTCTGGCCTGCGTGCCCAGCAGACCCACCATGTTCACCGGGCACTATCCCGACCTGCACGGCGTCACCCAGACCGACGGCATCGGCAAGGTGTACAACGACACGCGGATGCGGTGGTTGCGCCCCGGGGAGGTCCCGACCCTGGGCAACTGGTTCAGGGCGGCCGGATACGACACCCACTACGACGGCAAGTGGCACATCTCGCACGCCGACCTGACCGACCCCGCGACCGGCGCCATCCTGGCCACCAACGACGACGACGGCGTGGTCGACCCGGCCGCGGTGCGGCAGTATCTCGACGCCGACCCGCTGGCGCCGTTCGGGTTTTCCGGCTGGGTGGGCCCCGAACCGCACGGCGCGGGCCTGGCCAACTGCGGACTGCGCCGTGACCCGCTCATCGCCGACCGGGTGGTGGCCTGGCTCGAGGACCGCTATGCCAGACGTCGGGCCGGAGACCCGGCGGCCCTGCGGCCGTTCCTGCTGGTGGCCAGCTTCGTCAACCCGCATGACATCGTGCTGTTCCCGGTCTGGGCGTTGCGCAGCCCGCTGAAGGCGTCCCCTCTGGACCCGCCGCGGGTTCCGCCGGCCCCCACCGCCGACGAGGATCTGAAGTCCAAGCCGGCGGCCCAGATCGCCTTCCGGGAGTCCTACTACTCGGGTTACGGGCCGGCGGCGGCGATCCAGCAGGTCTACGACCGATTCGGCCAGCGCTACCGAGACCTTTACTACCGACTGCACGCGGAGGTCGACGTCCCCATCGACCGGGTGCGCCGCGCCGTCACCGACGGCGGCGACGATGCCGTGCTGGTGCGCACCGCCGACCACGGGGACCTGCTGGGCGCACACGGCGGCCTGCACCAGAAGTGGTTCAACCTCTACGACGAGGCCACCCGGGTGCCCTTCACCATCGCCCGGGTCGGCAGGGTTCGTACCGAGGCGAGAGTGGTGGCGGCGCCGACCTCCCACGTCGACCTGGTGCCCACCCTGCTCGGCGCGGCCGGGGTCGACGTCGACGCCGTCGCCGCAACCCTGCGCGAATCGTTCTCCGAAGTGCACCCCCTGCCGGGTCGCGACCTCATGCCGGTGGTCGACGGGGTGCCCGCCGACGACGACCGCGCGGTGTACCTGATGACCCGCGACAACATGCTCGAAGGAGACTCCGGGGCTTCGGGTCTCGGCAGGCAGCTCAAGCAGACCTCCAATCCCCCTGCGCCGCTTCGGATCCGCATTCCGGCCCACACCGCGGCGAATTTCGAGGGCCTGGTCACCCGCGTCGACGGACAGACCGCACCCGGCGGTGACGGACAGCTGTGGAAATTGGTCCGCAGCTTCGACGACCCGTCGACGTGGACCGAGCCGGGGGTGCGCCACCTCGCCGCCAACGGCTTGGGCGGCGACGTCTACCGAAGCACCCCGTTGGACGACCAGTGGGAGCTCTACAACCTGACCACCGACCCGATCGAGGCGGACAACCGCTGCGATGACCCGGAGCTCTACGAACTCCGGCAGCATCTGCGCACTCGCCTCAAAGAGGCGCGTGCCACCTCGGTTCCGGAACGCAACAACCCCTGGCCCTACGCGTCGCGGCGCGGCGGGCGCTGAGGACGGCGCTCACATCGGAACCTCCGGCAAAGGACGGGCGCACACCTCATGGGCACCCCTCGCCGACATCCCGAACATCCGCAGCAGATCTTCAGCCACCGCGTCGGCTGTCGCGCCGCCGTCGCGGCCCGGGTCGCTCTGCAGCAGGGCCCCCAGCCCGAGCAGGATCCCCGCCGACATCGCCAGCGCGAGCTCGGGATCGTCGAGTCGGAACCGGCCGGCCGCGACGGCGGCCTTGATGTCACGCAACGCGCGCGGCGCCAGACCGCGGTCGGAATTCATCAGCGCCGACCAGTTGGCCAGCAGAATCCGGCTCTCCTCGGGGCGGCCGCGGAAGAATCGCCCCGTCAGCCGGAAGCTGGCGGCGAAGATCTCCGCGGGATCCTCCATCTCGGCGGTGATCAGGTCCAGCAGCGCCCCGTAACTGTCGAGGACTTCGCCGACCGCGGCCTCGAACAGCTGCTCTTTGGTGGCGAAGTGGTTGTAGAACGAACCCATCCCCACATCGGCCAGTTGGGTGATCTCCAGCACCGGAACGTTCAGCCGTCCCTGGGCGATCAAGGTCTGAGCGGCACTCACCAGGGCGGATCGGGTGCGCTGCTTGCGGCGCTCGAGCCGGTTACCAGGGGCGGCGGACGGTGTGGCGGCGGACATCACGGCGAGCCTAACTCACTACTGAGGGTTTCGTCAGTTCAGCGCCCGGGCGCGCGGTCCCGCACTACCCTTGACCACAGCGCAGCCGACGGTCAGGACCACGAGATGCCCCAAGCATGAACACCGACGCCGTCACCGCGGTGGAGTTTTACTGGCGCCCGGGCTGCCCCTTCTGCATCGCCCTGCGCCGTCGCCTGCGCCGCCGCGGAATCCCCGTCGCGCCGGTGAACATCTGGGAGGATCCCGACGCGGCAGCCAGGGTTCGCGACGCCACCGGCGGCGACGAGACGGTGCCCACCGTGTTCATCGGGCAGCGCTCGCTGGTCAACCCGAGCCTGTCCGAGGTGGAGTCAACGCTGCTCGAACTCGCCCCGGACCTCGTCCCGAAGCCGGGGCGCCGCGGCTGGTTCGGACGGCACTGAGGGCCTCAGCGTTTGGCCCGGATGGCCGATTCGACGTCCTCGGCCGGGATCTCCTTGGTGCAGAAGAACCAGTCCTCGCAGTGCACGCCCTCGACATGGCCCTCGGCACGTTGGGCCGCCACACCGCACGAGCCCGCGGGCGGCACGATCACCGGCTCGCCGGGACGCCAATCGGCCGGAGTGGCCACCTCGAAGTGGTCGGCGGTCTGCAGCGCCTTGATCACCCGGAGCAACTCGTCGAAGTTGCGGCCCAGGCTCAGCGGGTAGTAGATGATCGCCCGCACCACGCACTTGGGATCGATGACGAAGACCGCGCGAACCGCCTTGGTGGAGTCCTCGCCCGGCATGATCATGCCGTACTTCTGGGCGATCTCCATGGTGATGTCCTCGACCAACGGGAAGGTCACGTCCACGTTCGTCATGTCGCGGAAGGCGATCTTCTCCCGGATGGTGCGCAGCCAGGCGATATGGCTGTAGAGGCCGTCGACCGACAGACCGACCAGATCGGTGTTGTAGGCGGCGAACTGCTCACGCATCGAGGCGAAGGTCATGAATTCACTGGTGCACACCGGGGTGAAATCCGCCGGATGGGAGAAGAAGATGACCCACCTGCCGGCGTAGTCACCGGGGAAATTGATGACGCCCTGGGTGGTGTTGGCGGTGAAGGTGGGGGCCGGATCACCGATCCTGGGCATGCTGACGGCGGGTGCCGGTGTCTCGGTCATGGCGACTCCTCAAGCTCGCTGGGTGCGCCGTCGATGGTATCGGCTCACCCGCCCACCCGCCGATTCGCCTCCGGTGCTCGCGGGACGGCGTTGCCCGGGACGCGAACCATAGACTCGTTGCCGTGAAGGTAGTCGCGATCCACGTCGCGCCGGCTCGACGGCTGCCCATGAAGGCGGTCGACGCCGTCGACGCCGAAGCCGGAAAGGGTCTGGTCGGTGACCGCTACCACGGCAGCCGTCACCGCCATGTCACCGTGCAGTCCCAGCAGGCGCTCGACCTGGCGGCCGCTGAACTCGGCCGCGATTTCCACTGCAGCCTGACCCGCCGCAACGTCACCGTCGACGCCGGGGAGATTCCAGTACGTCCCGGCACCCGATTCCAGATCGGCGACGTGCACGTCGAGGTCGTGCGAGCGGCGACGCCTTGCCGCCTCCTCGATGACGGCATCGGACCGGGAGCGGAGGCCGCGCTGCGGGGACGGGCAGGGACGGTCTGCCGGATTCTGACCTCGGGGACGATCCGGGTCGGCGATCCCGTCGGGGAAGCGGTGGAAGCCGACAGTCGGTGAACCCCTTCCTGGTCGGCTTCGCCGCCTCGCTGGGTCTCATCGCCGCCATCGGCGCGCAGAACGCCTTCGTCCTGCGCCAGGGCATCCGCAACGAGTACGTGCTGCCGGTGGTGGCGCTGTGCGCGGTGTCCGATCTGGTCCTGATCGTCGCGGGTATCGCCGGCATGGGTGCGCTGATCGCGGGCAATCCTGCATTCACCGCCGTCGCCCGCTACGCGGGTGCGGCCTTCCTGATCGGCTACGGTCTGCTCGCCGCCCGACGCGCGATCCGGCCATCGGCTCTGACGCCGTCGGACACCGCGCCGGCCCGCCTGTCCGCCGTGCTGCTCACCTGTCTGGCGCTGACGTTCCTGAATCCGCACGTGTACCTCGACACGGTCGTGCTGCTCGGGACGCTGGCCAATCAACGCGAGGACGGACGCTGGCTGTTCGGGGCCGGTGCGGCCGCGGCGAGTGGCGTCTGGTTCGCCGGCCTCGGTTTCGGCGCGCGGCGACTGGCCGGCGTGTTCGCCACCCCGGCCACCTGGCGGGTCCTGGACTGGCTGATTGCCGCCACCATGCTGGCGCTGGGGATTTCGCTGGCGATCGCGACCGGCTGACCGCGGTCCGGCGAATGCGCGGGCGTTGGCGGGCGTGCTTGGATTGACACCATGACCAGCGACATTGACAGCCTCCGGGCGGACACCCCGGGTTTCGCGCGGGTCGGCAGCGTCTACTACCCGGTACTGGTCGCGGTCTTCACGGCCCTGGTGATCATCTCCAACATCGCCGCCACCAAGGGAGTCGCTTTCGGCCCGATCATCACCGACGGCGGGTTCATCGTCTTCCCGCTGACCTACGTCATCGGCGACGTGCTCGCCGAGGTCTACGGGTTCAGGGCGGCCCGGCGGGCCATCCTCGTCGGCTTTGCGATGAACGCCCTTGCCGCGGCGGCGCTATGGGTGACGGTGTACCTGCCCGCCGCCGACTTCTATCCGAACCAGGAGCATCTGGCCAACGTGGTCGGTGCCTACACGCAGTTGATCGTCGCGGGGCTGGCCGGGTTCGTCGTCGGGCAGACCATCAACGCCTGGACGGTGGTGAAGATCAAGGAGCGCACTCGGGAGAAGCACCTGTGGGCGCGGCTGGTCGGTTCCACCTTCGCCGGTCAACTGGGCGACACGCTGGTGTTCTGCAGCATCGCCGCCGGCGCCATCGGTATCCGCAGCGTCGGCGACTTCGTCACCTACACGGCACTGGGCTGGTTCTACAAGACCGCCGTCGAGGTGGTCATGCTGCCGGTCACCTACCGGGTGATCGCGTATGTCAAACGCCGCGAGCCCACCTACACCGCCCTGGTCTGACGGTGGCACGTCCGGTCCACGACTACGGCGAGCGGGCACTGCTGGTCGAGTGCGGTTCCATCGGAGAGGTTCTGGCCCTTGCCGAGACCGTGCGGGCCGCCGGGCTTGCCGGGATCACCGACATCGTTCCCGGAGCGCGCACCGTGCTGGTGCGCCTCACCGGGCGGGACGTCGCCGGCCGCATCCGAGCCACGCTGGAAACCGTCGACGCCGCCGATCCCGGCACCGTCGATGCGCGGCGCCCCGACGTGGTGATCGACGTCGTCTACGACGGGGCCGACCTCGGCGAGGTAGCCCAGCGACTGCACATGCGGGCCGACGAGGTCGTCGCCGCGCACACCGGCGGGGTCTGGCGGGTCGGATTCGGCGGGTTCGCACCGGGATTCGCCTATCTGGTCGGTGGTGACCCTCGCCTGGCTGTCCCGCGGCGCGCCGAGCCCCGGACCCGGGTGCCCGCCGGGGCGGTGGGATTGGCCGGGGAGTTCAGCGGGATCTATCCGCGCGAGTCGCCGGGCGGATGGCAGCTGATCGGGCGCACCGACGCGGTGCTCTGGGACGTCCACCGGCCCCGCCCTGCCTTGCTGACCCCTGGCATGACGGTGCGGTTCCGGGATGTGGGCCGACCGTGATCGCCCTTCAGGTCCTGAGAACCGGGCCGCGGGCCCTGGTCGAAGACCTCGGCCGTCCGGGTCTGGCGCATGCCGGGGTGTCCCGATCCGGGGCGGCCGACCGCCGCTCGCACGCCCTGGCCAACCGCCTGGTCGCCAATCCGGCGGACCGGGCGACGATCGAGACCACCCTCGGAGGGTTCAGTGCGCGAGTCCTCGGCGGCGTCGTGGAGGTCGCGATCACCGGAGCCGACGCCCACCCGAGCGTGGACGGTATTCCGTTCGGTATCAACAGTGTTCGCCGGGTGCGGCCCGGCCAGGTGATCTCGCTGGGCGCCCCCGGTGCCGGGTTGTACAGCTATCTGGCGGTACGCGGCGGCATCGCCGTCGACCCTGTGCTGGGTTCGCGCAGTCATGACACCCTGTCCGGTATCGGACCCCCGCCGCTGCTGGTCGGCGACACACTCCCGGTCGGCCATCCGGCCGCGGGCTTCCCGGAACTCGACCAGGCTCCGCTGGCCCGGATCACCCATGGGCCGGTGGACCTGCGGGTGGTTCCCGGCCCGCGGGACGGCTGGTGCCTCGACCCCGACGCGCTGATCACCACCACCTGGGTGGCCTCCGAACGCAGTGACCGTATCGGCGTCCGACTCAGCGGCCCGCCGCTGCGCCACCGCTGGCCGGATCGGCAGTTGCCGAGCGAGGGGACCACCCGCGGCGCGGTGCAGGTGCCTCCCGACGGCCGGCCGGTGATTCTCGGACCGGATCATCCGGTCACGGGCGGCTACCCCGTGATTGGGGTCCTCGTCGACGCCGACCAGGACAGCCTCGCCCAGGTCCGGCCCGGGCAGTCCGTGCGGCTGCACTGGAGCCGTCCTCGAATCACCGCGGCAGCGGCGCCGGACTGGTAGATCTGACGTCGTGCCGATCCACACCGCCCGGCTGGTTCATACCAGCGACATGGACGGCGAGAGTATGGACAACGCCCACCGACTGCTCGTCGAGTCCTACGGCGGGGAATTCAGCGCGGCGGACTGGGAACACACACTCGGCGGTATGCACGCCGTCATCGGTCACCGCGGGGTGCTGATCGCCCACGCCGCCGTCATTCAGCGCCGGTTGCTGTACCGGGGTGCGGCACTGCGCTGCGGTTACGTCGAAGGTGTTGCGGTTCATGAGGACTGGCGTGGACAGGGTTTGGCCCACGCGGTTCTGGATGCCGTCGAGCAGGTGATCCGAGGCGCCTACCAACTCGGTGCGCTGAGCGCCTCGGGGGCCGGCGAGAGGCTCTACCGGCCGCGCGGCTGGTTGGGCTGGCGCGGACCGACCTCGGTGCTCGCCCCCGGCGGAATGGTCCGCACCCCCGACGACGACGGGACGATCTTCGTGCTGCCGGTCGATGCGGAGCTGGACCCGCATGAGGAGCTGACCTGCGACTGGCGCGATGGGGACGTCTGGTAGTCCGCGCAGCCCGCACATCGCCAGGGCCCATAATGACGGTTATGGCCGATGCGGATATCCACCCCGAGTTGCGCCGGATCGCCCGATTCATCCCCAGACAGGCGGTCTACCGCTGGTCGGTGCCCCTGCTACGGCGCGTTCCCGGCCCCGACCGGCCGGCGCGGCACGGGGCCGAGGTCCTGACCCTCTCCTCCGGCCCCGGGGTACGACTGTTCCGGCCCCGCGGCGCGACCGGTCGGCAACCTGCGTTGCTGTGGATACACGGCGGCGGCTATGTGATCGGGACCGCGGCCCAGGACGACCCTCTCTGTCGGGCGATCGCCGACGCCCTGGGCATCGTGGTGGCCTCGGTGGACTACCGCCTGGCGCCGGAGTACGCCTACCCGATACCGGTCCAGGACTGCCACGCGGCGCTGACCTGGCTGGCCGGCCTGCCCGGGGTGGACGCCACCAGGATCGCGATCGGCGGGGCGAGTGCCGGCGGCGGCCTGACCGCCGCGCTGGCCTTCCTGGCCCGGGACCGCGGCGAGGTGACGCCGGTCCTGCAGCTACTGTCCTATCCCATGCTCGACGACCGGACCGTCGATCCGTCCTTGGACGACACCGGCTTCCGGCTGTGGAACACCGCCAGTAACCGCATCGGCTGGGGCTCCTATCTGGGCAGCGCCGATCCGGCCGTGGCCGTCCCGGCCCGCCGCGACGATCTTGCCGGGCTGCCCCCCGCGTGGCTCGGGGTGGGAACGCTCGACCTGTTCCACCGCGAGGGCCTGGACTACGCCGAGCGACTGCAGGCCGCGGATGTTCCCTGCCGGGTCTTCGAGGTTCCCGGGGCATTCCACGGCTTCGACCGGATCGCGCCGAAGGCGGCGATCTCCCGCGCGTACTTCGACGACCAATGCGCCAGCCTCGGCCGCGCCGTCACGCTGGCGGGGTGATCGTCGATGTCCACCGCGCTCAGCCCCGAACACACCGACCTGCGTGACGCGGTCGCCGGTCTGATGGCCAAACGCTCGCCGGAGGCCGAGGTTCGGCGGTTGATGGGCGGTGACTGCGGGCATGACCCGGCGACATGGTCCGATCTGGCCGCGATGGGCCTGCTGGGGCTGACCATCCCAGAGGAGTTCGGCGGCGCCGGTGCCGGCGCGGCAGAACTGGCCGTGGTGAGCGAGCAGATGGGGCGCGCACTGTTGTGCGCCCCCTACCTGTCGGCCGCCGTCCTGACGCCCTACCTGCTACTGGCCCTCGGTGACACCGGCGAGTGCGCCGAGGCACTGCCACGGATCGCCGCCGGCGATCTGATCGCGACCGTGGCCTTCGCCGAGACCGGATCGGCCCGCCCCCCGGAGCACCCCGCCACGGTCGCCGAGTCCGACGGCGACGCCTGGTCGCTCACCGGCGAGAAGGCCTACGTGCTGGACGCGCCGGGAGCGCAGCGCTTCTACGTCACGGCCCAGTCCCGTTCGGGGGTGGCGGTTTTCGCCCTCGACCGTGACGCGCCCGGCCTGTCCTTAACACCGTCGGCCACCGTGGACCAGACCCGGCGGCTGGGCCGGCTGACCATGGCGGGAACGCCGGCCCGACTGGTCGGCGGGGTCGGGGCCGGGGGCAGGGCGCTCGAGTCGGCCCTGGACTGCGCTGCGGTGGCACTGGTCGCCGAGCAGGCCGGCCTCGCCCTGCACGTCACGTCGATGGCGGCCGACTACGCACGCACCCGCTACCAGTTCGGGCGCGCCATCGGCAGCTTCCAGGCCGTCAAGCACCTGTGCGTCGACATGTTGTTGGAGGCCCAGTCCGCGCTGTCGGCGGCACGTCACGCCGCATCCGGCTTCGACACCGCCGGCACCGACCGACTCAGCGACCTGGCCCTGGCCCAGGCGTACTGCTCGGAGGCCGCGGTGTTCACCACGGCCACCAACATCCAGGTGCACGGCGGGATCGGGTTCACCTGGGAACACCCGGCGCATCTCTATCTCCGCCGGGCCAGGGCCGACGCCCAGATCTTCGGGGACCCGGAGTGGCACCGGGAGCGCTACGTCCGGATCCGTCAGGAGTTCGCCGGAGAGGAGACCTCATGAGCGTCACCGACGAGGAACTGCGGGCCGAGGTCCGGGCCTGGCTGGCGGCGAACCGGGATCCGGCATGTGATCGCGCGGAGTGGGGCCGGCGGGTCTTCGAGGCCGGTTGGGCCGTACCCAGTTGGGAACCGCAGTGGTGGGGCCGTGGGCTCAGCGATGCCCAATCCCGAATGGTGGCATCGGAATTCGCCGCGGCGGGCGCCCGGGGCAGCGGCTGTGACCGATCCGATCTGATGGCCTGCACACTGCACGACCTCGGTACCGACGAGCAGAAGCACCGGCTGATCCCGCCGTCCCTGCGCGGTGAGACCCGGTGGTGCCTGCTCTACAGCGAACCAGGTGCCGGGTCGGACCTCGCCGGGTTGCGCACCCGGGCCGAGCGCGACGGCGACGACTGGGTGATCAACGGGCAGAAGGTGTGGACCTCGTTCGCCAAGCGCGCCGACTACGGCTTGCTGGTGGCGCGCACCGACGGGAACGTCCCCAAGCACCAGGGGATCAGTTTCTTCATCTTCCCGATGCACCAGAGCGGTGTGGAGATCCGGCCGATTCACCAGATCACCGGGGAGTCGGAGTTCAACGAGGTGTTCATCACCGATGCGCGGGTACCGCACGCCAACCTGGTGGGGGAACCCGGCGGCGGGTGGGCGGTGCTGCAACTCGCCCTGGCCTACGAACGTCGGCTGATGGGCGACCTGGCTCGTACGTCACGGTCAAGCGCGGAGTTGAAGCCCGATGCCGACAGCCTGATCGGGATGGCACGGTCGGCAGGACGGCTCCACGACGCCCACATCCGTCAGCGGATCGCGATCGCCGACGGCTACGCCGCGGTGAACCGATGGAACACCCAGCGCGCCAAAGCAACCCGGGACAGGGTGGAGTCCGCGACGTTGATGGCCCTCGGGAAGATCGCGATGTCCCGCATCCTGCATGAGACCGCGCGCGTGCAGACCGAGATCGCCGGACCGGAGTCGATGTTGACCGGTCCGGAGAACCCGGTCGGCGATGCCGTCACCTTCCGCACGCTCAACGCCTATTTCACCTCCATCGGCGGGGGCACCGACCAGATCCAGCGCAATATCGTCGGTGAGCGGATACTCGGACTACCCAGGGAGCCCGAGCCCTACAAGGACACCCCGTTCCGGGACCTGCCCACCGGTTCCTGATCAGCGCAGGTGAACCGGATCGCTGCCCCACGCCGTCCGGATCTCGGCATCCACGTCGTGACGGATCCGGTCATGGTGGTCGATCACCAGGCAGGCCCGGTCCGCGTCCTGATAGGGCATCCACTCCGGCTCGCCGGGCAGGCCGGCGGGCTTGGTGGTCGCCGCGAAATTGACCCACCGGCTGCGGATCCGCTTGGAGACGGCCTTGGCCGCCTTGACCCCGCCGAGTTTGAGGGTCATGTCCTGCGGCACGCCGAGGGTGCCCCACACATAGGGCAGTTCGGTGGCGTGGGCGGCGCCGACCAGCAGTAGCTTCATCAGCGGGGAGGCGAAGTCGAAGCGGTACAGGTAGACCGGGGCGACGGCGTTGTGCCCCTCGGCAAACCACACCGAGGGCATCCTGAACCCGACGTCGCTGGCGATGCTGAGTCCGCGCGCCGCCCCCTTCTTGCCCCGGTAGGCCGAGCCGAGTTGCTCCTCGGTCGGCAGTTGCAGGTCGGGCTGCTCCCCGGCGATCTGGTTGAACATCGAGGTGATCGCGCGCGGCGTGATCGGCATCAGCGGCGAGCGCATCAGGCGGAACAGCGCCGCTTCGTTCTTGTTGGTACCGATGATCAGCGGCACCGGATGGGTTCTGCCATTGCGGGCCGCGGTCACCGGGTAGTCGAGCAGCAACTCGCCGTCGACGGTCGGTACGAAGGCCAGCGTTCCGGGATGGCGGACCGGGATCTCATCGAACACCTTCTTGGTGGCCGCGATCAGCGCGGGCACGGTGACCTCGGCGAGCCGGTGCGCTTCGTCGGGGCTGATCTCCAGGAAATCCAGCACCTCGGCGGTGACCCGCTGCGCGCGGCTGCGGTCGTACACCGAAGTCACCGGGGAACTCTGGGCGATCGCCGCGGAGAACAGACCCCGGGCGGCGGGAACCGCCAACAGGGTCGTCACGATCCCGGCCCCCGCCGACTCGCCGAACACGGTCACCCGTTGGGGGTCGCCGCCGAAGGCGGCGATGTTGTCGCGCACCCCGCGCAGTGCGGCGATCACGTCGCGCAGACCCACGTTGGAGTCGAAGCCGGGGACGTCGAGGAAACCGAAGGCGCCGAGCCGGTAGTTCAGGGTGACGACCACGACGTCACCGCCGGCCGCCAACCTGCTGCCGTTGTAGTACGGCTGGCTTCCGGAACCGAGGACGTAGGCGCCGCCGTGCACCCAGACCATGACCGGTTTGGCGTCACCGGGTGCCGTTGCGGTCGGGGCCCAGATGTTGAGCCGCAGGCAGTCCTCATCCTGCCCGGCACCCAGGTTCATCGGGAAATTCGGCACCGGGGGCTGCGGACAGACGGTGCCGAATTCGGTCGCGTCGACCGGTTCGGTCCACGGATCCGGTGGTACCGGGGCCCGGAAGCGCAGTCCGGCGACCGGGGGTGCCGCATAGCGCACCCCCTTCCAGGCCGTCGTCGTGCCATCGTCGATACCGCGCACCGGCCCGTAGGCCGTCTCCGCGACGGGTTGATGGGTGCTCATCCGGACTCTCCTGCTACCTCTCGGTCACCCCTACGTTACCGGCCGGTAAGGACTCAGAAGTGCAGCGCGGTGAATCGCCAGTCCAGCACCAGACGATCGGCGCCGTCCGCGCCGGCGGCGTGCACCACCGACCGCAGGCTCAGCACGCCACCCCGATCACCGGCCAGTGGCCGCACCTCCTCGATGAGCAGTTCGCTGTGCAGTGTGTCGCCCTCGTGCACCGGGCCGGTGTGGTCGCAGGACTGCCAGCCCAGCACCGCGGCCAGGTTAGGCAGCAGCCGGCAGGTCTGTGCCAACGCGAGCCCGATGGTGTGGCCGCCGTAGACCAGCCGCCGTCCGGATCCGCGTGAATCACTATGAGCAGCAGCGATATTGAGGGTCAGGCGAGCCAGTTCGGGGGCGGAGCTGACGACGTCTCCGGTGCTGCGCAGCGCCGCCCCGGCGATATCGGCACTGAAGTGCGGTCCCGGAACGCGCCGGCGGAAAGCGTCGGCGTCCCAGTGCCGGGCCGGGTCCGCGCCGGGCGCCGGGCCGGTGCCGATGGCGCTGAGGTCATCGGCATGACCGGTGTCGGCGGCGCCGGGGCTCAACGGCAGCATCGCGCATCGGTAGAAATCGAGCACCAGGCGCCCGATCTGGTCGATGGTGGTCATCCGCAGCGCGGCCAGACCGGTCGGCGACCGACCCGCCTTGGCTCGGTTCTGTCGCAGCCCGACCACCTCGGTCCGGGTGAACAGGGTGTCGCCGATCCGCGGGAACCGGTGGAACACCAGCCCGCGGTAGAACAGATTGGCCTTGACCCGCTGGGTGAGCAGGGTGGACTGGCCGATGGCGACATCGCACACCAGCGCGGGGTGCGCCAGCTGCCCCGGCTCGCCGGTCACGGCGTGCGCCAGCTCGGCGTCGAGGGCCAACCGCATGCGGTCACCCAGGATCGCCTGGTGCGCGGCGGCGGCCCCGGGGGTCAGCGTCATCGACGGCGCCCCATCGACGACCTGCCCCACCGCCAGGTCGTCGAAAAAGGGGCCGCCCGGTTCGCCGGACCCGATGTGGCCGAACAACGTCACAGCTGACCATGCTGACAGCCGTTGGCGATGTGTCAATATGGCCGTACCGATGACGCTCAACGACGAAGAGAACCTGCTGGTGCAGACGGTGCGCGCCTTCGTCGACCGCGAGGTCAAGCCCACGGTGCGCGAGGTCGAGCACGCCGACGCCTATCCGGCGGACTGGATCGAGCAGATGAAGCGCATCGGAATCTACGGCCTGGCCATCTCCGAACGTTACGGCGGCTCGCCGGTGTCGATGCCGTGCTACGTCGAGGTGACCCAGGAACTGGCCCGCGGCTGGATGAGCCTGGCCGGCGCGATGGGCGGGCACACCGTGGTCGCCAAGCTGCTCGAGGACTTCGGCACCGGGGAGCAGAAGCAGGCCTACCTACCCCGAATGGCGACCGGCGAACTGCGCGCCACCATGGCGCTGACCGAACCCGGTGGCGGGTCGGATCTGCAGAACATCACCTGCACCGCCCGCCCCGACGGCGACGAGCTGGTGATCACCGGGTCCAAGACCTGGATCAGCAATGCCCGCCGGTCAGGCCTGATCGCGCTGCTGTGCAAGACCGACCCGCAGGCCAGTCCGCGCCACACCGGCATCTCGGTGGTGCTGGTGGAGTCACCGGCCCGGGGGCTGACCGTCTCCCGTGATCTGCCCAAGCTCGGGTACAAGGGAGTCGAATCCTGCGAGGTGGTGTTCGACGGCTGCCGGGTGCCGGCCGCCGCGGTGCTCGGCGGCGAGCCCGGGCTGGGGTTCGCGCACATGATGAAAGGTCTGGAGACCGGTCGTATCCAGGTGGCCGCCCGGGCGCTGGGCGTGGCCACCGCCGCCCTCGAGGACGCCTTGGCGTATGCCCAGCAGCGGGAGAGTTTCGGCAAGCCGATCTGGCGTCACCAGTCGATCGGCAACTATCTCGCCGATATGGCGACGAAACTGACCGCCGCCCGCCAGCTCACCAAGTACGCCGCCGAGCGCTATGACAGCGGGGCTCGCTGCGATATGGAGGCCGGGATGGCCAAGCTGTTCGCCTCCGAAGCCGCGATGGAGATCGCCCTGAACGCGATGCGGATCCACGGCGGGTACGGATACTCCACCGAGTTCGATGTCGAACGCTACGTCCGCGACGCCCCGCTGATGATCGTCGGGGAGGGCACCAATGAGATCCAGCGCAATGTCATCGCCGCGCAGTTGGTCGCCCGCGGCGGGGTATGACGTCAGTCGGCGCGGCGCACCCAGGCGGTCACGTAGGTGGCCATCGCCACGGTCAGCGCGATCAGCACCCACACCACCACAGCCTCGTCGATCCACGAGCCGGCCGGCGGATCACCAGGCAGCACGCCGCGGATGGGCACGACCGAGAACAGCATGGCCGCGAACCAGGTGGAGAAGGCCGGCTGGAACGTCTTACGGCCCAGCAACAGCTCGACGGCGACGAACACCGCCATCGCCGGCAGCGCGAGCAGGACCAGCACGAAGCCGGCGATCAGCAGCAGCGGGCCGCGGGAGCGAGACAGGGTGACCGTGGCGTTGTCATCGGGGCGGTCCGCACTGGCGCCCGGACCCATCCGATCGGCCTGCACATCCCACCCGTTGAGCGATCCGGCGATCTCGACCCGGGCCGGCACATAGCGGCGCGCATCGCCCGTCCCGGCGAAGACGTCGGCACTGATGGCGCCGGTGGTGAAGGTGTCGAACGGCCAGCGGTCGGCGTCGCCGAGAGCGAACATCCTGGTGTTCTCCCGACCGGGGGTGTGCCCACGCGGATAGTTGAGCTCACCGAAGTCGTTCGACGGATACAACCGCACCGCGACGTCGGTGTTGAGGGTTCCGAACTCGTCGATCAGCCCGGCGTCCGGCACCACCAGTACCGTCGCGTCGATCGTGTTGTCGACCGGGTGGATCGCGGTGAGTTCGATCAGGACCACCGTCTCGGTGACGTTGCGCAGATCCCGCGGTTGCAGCACCTTGGCGGAGCTGTCCAGCCAGAAGTAGCCGGCCACCGAGGCCAGGTAGATCCCGACGATGGCCAGCACCGTCCCCACCCGGGTCCACCTCTTGCCGGACCGGACCTTCGGCTGCGGTGCCGGGGCTGCGGCAGCGTCGGGTTCAGCGGGCATCGGCAAGGCGCTGTTTGAGCGCCTCGAACTCGTCCCGGACGCCGGTGGGCAGTTTCTCGCCCAGGAACGCAAACCATTCCTCGATCTGCGGGAGTTCGGCGCGCCACTCGTCGGCGTCCACGGCCAGGGCTTCGGTGACGTCGGCCCGCTCGACCTCCAGACCGGCGACGTCGAGATCGTCGGGTCCGGGCACGATCCCGATCGCGGTGGAGACCCCGTTGGCCCGGCCTTCGACCCGTTCGACGATCCACTTGAGCACGCGGCTGTTCTCGCCGAAACCGGGCCACAGGAAACGGCCGTCGCCACCGCGCCGGAACCAGTTGACGAAGAAGATCTTCGGCAGCTTGGAGTCGTCGGCGTTCTTGCCCAGATCCAGCCAGTGCTGGCAGTAGTCGCCGGCGTTGTAGCCCAGGAACGGCAGCATCGCCATCGGGTCACGACGGACGGTGCCGACCTGACCCTCGGCGGCGGCGGTCTTCTCGCTGCCCAGCGTCGCCCCGATGAACACCCCGTGCTGCCAGTCGCGGGCCTGGGTCACCAGGGGGACCGTCGTCTTGCGCCGCCCGCCGAACAGGATCGCCGAGATCGGGACGCCCTGGGGGTCATCCCACTCCGGGGCCAGCGTCGGACACTGCGACATCGGCGTGCAATAGCGCGAGTTCGGATGCGCCGCCGGGGTGTCCGACTCCGGCGTCCAGTCCTGGCCGAGCCAGTCGACGAGATGATCCGGGTCGCCCTCGAGGCCCTCCCACCACACGCCGCCCTCGTCGGTCAGGGCGACGTTGGTGAACACCGTGTTGCCGCCCGCGATGGTCTTCATCGCATTCGGATTGGACGACCAGTTGGTGCCCGGCGCCACCCCGAAGAACCCGAACTCCGGATTCACCGCGTACAACCGGCCGTCCTTGCCGAACCGCATCCAGGCGATGTCGTCACCGAGGGTCTCGGCCCGCCAGCCGGGGATGGTCGGCTGGATCATCGCCAGGTTGGTCTTGCCGCAGGCCGACGGGAAGGCGGCGGCGATGTAGTAGGCCTTGTTCTCCGGGGAGATGAGTTTGAGGATCAACATGTGCTCGGCCAGCCAGCCCTCGTCGCGGGCCATCACCGAGGCGATCCGCAGCGAGTAGCACTTCTTGCCCAGCAGCGCGTTGCCGCCGTAGCCGGAACCGTAGCTCCAGATCTCGCGGGTTTCCGGGAAGTGGGTGATGTACTTGGTCTCGCTGCACGGCCACGGGACGTCGGATTGCCCCGGCTCCAGCGGTGCGCCCAACGAGTGCAGGGCCTTGACGAAGAATCCGTCCTCTCCGAGTTTGTCCAGCGCCGCCGTGCCCATCCGGGTCATCGTGCGCATCGACACCACGACGTACTCGGAGTCGGTGATCTCCACGCCCAGCTTCGGGTCGTCGGCGCCCAGCGGGCCCATGCAGAACGGCACCACGTACATGGTGCGGCCCCGCATGCAGCCGCGGTAGAGCTCGGTCATGGTGGCGCGCATCTCGTCCGGCGCCATCCAGTTGTTGGTCGGCCCCGCGTCGACCTCGCGTTCGGAGCAGATGAAGGTTCGCGACTCCACCCGGGCGACGTCGGAGGGGGTGGAGCGGGCGAGGTAGGAGGCGGGCTCCTCGGTGGCGCTCAGCGCGGTGAAGGTTCCGGCGGCGACCAGCTCGCCGCAGAGTCGCCGGTACTCGTCCTCGGAACCGTCGGCGAACACCACGCGGTCGGGCTGGGTGAGCTCGGCTACCTCCCGGACCCAGGACAGCAAGGGACCGTGCGTGGTGGGTGCGTCGTCCAGACCGGGGATGGTCGCTGAGGTCATCGGTGTCTCCCGCCTAGGTTTGTTACCCGGAGCAGGCACTTTCCGCTCAATCACGGAGACTGCCGTCCTCCTGATTGAAGGTTAACGCGGGCCGGACCTGTGCCGTTAATCGGGGAGTATGGCCCACCGGCGGGTGGCCCCGATCCGAAACCCGGTCGGCGGCCCGCCCGGCCGGCACCGACGGCGGTGCGGCCCAAGTCAGTACCCGCTCCTCCAGGGCCCCACGAAGGGCGGCGACCACCTCGGCCGTCCAGCGTTCCGCGGCGGCCCGCTCGGTGATCAACCGGCGGGCCAGCACCACCCAGGACGTCAGCGCCAGGCCGAGGATCGCGCATGCGACAGCGGCGCCGCCGGTCCACTGCGGGCGCAGATCGGCAACGACCCGGGCGACGGTCAGCGACACGCTGACGCCAAACCCTGCACCCAGCAGGGCTGCCAGCCGGTTCTCCAACCGCAGTGGCCGCCGCAGCGGAAGAGCGGCCTCGACCACGGGTCCGGACACGTCACCGATGGCCGCGTCGAACTCCACCGCCACCCGGCAGATCTCGGCGCGCACCCGGGCCTCGTAGGCGCCGATCCCCCGGCGGGTCAGCCGGGCGGTCTCGATCGCCAGTTCCGCACGCAGGTCCCGGCACGTCCGCCGGGCCCGGGCCGCGAGTTGAGACCGGGTCAGCGCCGCATGCGGGCTCACCGGACCGTGCGCCACACCGCCGGACAGCGACCAGAGCCGCAGCGAACCGCGGGCGATGTCGGCAGCACAGGACCGCTGCCATTCCGGCCCCGCACCGCTCGCACGGACCCGCCAGGACACCGCCCGCCGGAGATGATCGGCGGCGGCGCCACTCACGTCGACCTCGGCGCCGGCCCCGTGCATCACCGCCACGGCGACGGCCATCCGGGCCAGCACGACCGCGTCCCCGGCCAGGAACTCGGCCATCGACGGGCCGGCGGGGTCGTGCCTGCCGAGCCGGTTCAGTTCCTCGACCAGTCGGCGGTAACGGGTCGGCGGGTCGGCGGCTCGCAGCGATCCGGCCAGCCGGGCCAGGGCCGCCTCGTCGAGGACGTCAGCGGCGGCGGTGAGCAGGCCCTCGGCCGGGTCGTCGACCATAGCGGCATGGTGACAGCGGCCCGGTCCGGCCGCGAGTCACCGCGGTAGGCAACTGTTGGGTATCAATCTGTACGACGGTGGGGGTATGCCGTTGTTCATGGGCCACCATGGATCAATGCAAGCGCAGCGCGACCGCGGCCCGGCCGCGCCCGAGGGTGTCGCGCGCCACCCGCGCCGGGTGTCCAGCTTCCGGTCCCGACGCTCAGCCCTCACCGACTCCCAATCCGAAGTATGGGACCGGCTGTGGCCCCGGCTGGGCAGGCCGGCGCTGAATCCCGCCGGGGCGACCGAACCTCTCGACGCCGACAGCTGGTTCGGTCGCCGTGCGCCCCTGGTGCTGGAGATCGGCTGCGGCACCGGCACCTCGACGGTGGCGATGGCCCAGGCCGAACCGGATATCGACGTGATCGCCGCGGAGGTCTACCGGCGTGGGCTGGCCCAGTTGCTGAGCGCCGTCGACCGCGAGAACGTGCCGAACATCCGCCTGATCCGGGGCGACGGGATCGACGTGCTGGAAAGCCTGCTCGGCACCGGAGTGCTGACCGGGGTCCGGGTGTTCTTCCCCGACCCGTGGCCGAAGTCGCGCCATCACAAGCGGCGGCTGCTGCAGCCTGCGACGCTGGCCTTGATCGCCGACCGGCTCCGCCCCGGCGGGGTGCTTCATGTGGCCACCGATCACCCCGGGTACGCCGATCAGATCGCGCAGGTCGGGGATGACGAGTCGGCACTACGCCGCGCCGCCCCAGGGGAACCGCTGCCGATCTCGACGGATCGGCCCGTCACCAAGTACGAGACCAAGGCCCGCGCGGCGGGCAGCGTGGTGCGCGAATTCATCTGGGTCAGACCGAGTGGGTGAGGCGGATATGACTGTGATCGACGAGACCACCGCCCAACCGATACCCGCCCCGCCGGCGCCCGGTCCGGGGTCGGCACCGAGGCGGGTGCTGCTGGTGTGGGACGCACCCAACCTGGACATGGGCCTGGGGGCGATCCTGGGCGGCCGCCCGACCGCCGCGCACCGGCCCCGTTTCGACGCTCTGGGCCGCTGGCTGCTGGCCCGTACCGCCGACCTGGCGGCGGGATCCCCGGACGTCTCGGTCGAACCGGAGGCCACGGTCTTCACCAATATCGCGCCGGGCAACGCCGACATCGTCCGCCCCTGGGTCGAGGCGCTGCGCAACGTGGGCTTCGCCGTCTTCGCCAAACCGAAGATCGACGAGGACAGCGACGTCGACAGCGACATGCTCGCCCACATCGCCCTGCGCCGCCGTGAGGGGCTGGCCGGCGTGCTGGTGGCGTCGGCGGACGGGCAGGCCTTCCGCGACCCGCTCGAGGACATCGCCCGGTCCGGCACACCGGTCAGCGTGCTCGGATTTCGCGAACATGCCAGCTGGGCGTTAGCGTCGGATACCTTGGATTTCGTCGACTTGGAGGATATTCCCGGTGTTTTCCGCGAACCTCTGCCCCGGATCGGATTGGATTCACTGCCAGAACGCGGCGCGTGGCTCCAGCCTTTCCGGCCGTTGTCATCGCTGCTGACCTCGCGGCTGTAGCCGGTGACGCGGCGGCAGGGCCAGTTCTCGGGGCGTAGTTCTTAGTAAGGAGATCGCTTGTTCGCCTGGTGGGGTCGAACCGTATACCGGTATCGATACATCGTTATCGGTCTCATGGTGACGTTGTGTATCGGCGGCGGCATCTTCGGGCTGGACCTGGGGAAGCACGTCACCCAGAGCGGTTTCTACGACGAGGGCAGCCAGTCGGTGAAGGCCTCGCTGATCGCCGACGGCGCGTACGGCCGCGACACGTCCGGCCACATCGTCGCGATCTACACCGCCCCAGAGGGTAAGACCGTCGACGATCCGGCGTTCTCCAAGAAGGTTCTGGACAACCTCGAGGCGGCGCAGAAGGAGCACCCCGACGAGATCCTGCGGGCGATCGGCTACTTCAAGAGCCCCGAGATGCTGGCGAACATGGCCGACGCCGACAAGAAGCACGCCTTCATGTCGATCCAGCTCAAGGGCAACGACGACGACACGATTTTGAACAACTACAAGAAGGTCAAGGACAGCTTCGCCATCGACGGCATGGACGTGAAGCTGGCCGGCCTGCAACCGCTGGCCAACGAACTGACCGGCACCATCGGCGAGGACCAGAAACGGGCCGAGGTGGCTGCGATCCCGCTGGTGGCGGTTCTGTTGTTCTTCGTCTTCGGCGGCGTGGTGGCCGCCAGCCTCCCGGCCATCATCGGCGGCCTGTCGATCCTCGGCGCGCTCGGGATCATGCGCCTGATCGCCGACGTGACCCCGGTGCACTTCTTCGCCCAGCCGGTGGTCACCCTGATCGGCCTGGGCATCGCCGTGGACTACGGCCTGTTCATCGTGAGCCGGTTCCGCGAGGAGATCGCCGAGGGCTACGACACCGAGACCGCGGTGCGCCGGACCGTGATGACCGCAGGACGAACCGTGGTGTTCTCCGCGGTGATCATCGTCGCCTCCTCCTTGCCGCTACTGCTCTTCCCGCAGGGCTTCCTGAAGTCGATCACCTACGCGATCATCGCCTCGGTGATGCTGGCGGCCATCCTCTCCATCACCGTGCTGGCGGCGATCCTGGCGATTCTCGGGCCCAATGTCGACGCCCTGGGCGTCCGCACCCTGCTGCGGGTGCCGTTCTTCCGTAACTGGAAGCCGATGAACTGGTGGCTGAACTGGTTGGCCGACAAAACCCAGAAGACCATGACCCGCGAGGAGGTCGAGAGCGGCTTCTGGGGCAAGTTGGTCAACCGGGTGATGAAGCGGCCGGTGCTCTTCGCCGCCCCGATCCTGATCTTCATGATCGCGCTGATCATCCCGTTGGGCCACCTGGCCCTGGGCGGTATCAGCGAGAAGTATCTACCGCCCGACAATTCGGTGCGGCTGGCGCAGGAGGAGTTCGACAAGATCTTCCCGGGCTTCCGCACCGAGCCGCTGACACTGGTCATCAAGAGCGATAACGGCCAGCCCGTCACCGATCAGCAGGTCGCCGAGATCCGCAGTGAGGCGATGGCGATCAGCGGCTTCACCGACCCGGACAACAACCCCGACGCGATGTGGAACGAGCGTCCCTACCTTGACGGCGCCAGCAAGGACCCATCGGTGCGGGTCATCCAGAACGGTCTGGTCAAACGCACCGATGCCGCGAAGAAGATCACCGAGTTGCGGGCGATCACCCCATCCAAAGGGCTCGAACTCTACGTCGGCGGCACCCCGGCCCTGGAACAGGACAGCATCCACAGCCTGTTCGCCAAGCTGCCGTTGATGGTGCTGCTGTTGATCACCACGACGACGATCCTGATGTTCCTGGCCTTCGGTTCGCTGGTGCTGCCGATCAAGGCCGCCCTGATGAGCGCGCTCACCCTGGGATCCACCATGGGCGTCTTGACCTGGATGTTCGTCGAGGGCCACGGCTCGGGGATCATGAACTACACACCCCAGCCGCTGATGGCACCGATGATCGGCTTGATCATCGCGGTGATCTACGGCCTGTCCACCGACTACGAGGTGTTCCTGGTGTCCCGGATGGTGGAGGCGCGCGACCGCGGCATGTCCACCACCGAGTCGATCCGGATCGGGACCGCCACCACCGGGCGCCTCATCACCGCGGCAGCCCTGGTGCTGGCGGTGGTGGCCGGCGCGTTCGTCTTCTCCGACCTGGTGATGATGAAGTACCTGGCCTTCGGCCTGCTGATCGCCCTGCTGCTCGACGCCACGGTGGTCCGGATGTTCCTGGTTCCGGCCATCATGAAACTGCTCGGCGACGACTGCTGGTGGGCGCCCAAGTGGATGAAACGACTCCAGCACAAGATCGGCATGGGCGAGACCACGCTGCCCGACGAGCGCAAGCGGCCCGCCCTTCCCGAGCAACAGAGCGCGATTGCCGGAGCGGCGCCGACCACCTCCCTGAGCGATCGGCGCTTCGCCCCGGAACCGGCAGCGGGTGCGACGGCATCGGTCGCCGGGCCGTCCGTCGCCGTCACCGAGCCGGTCGGCGCCCCGGCCGCCGAAGCACCGACCACGAAATTCGCCGCCGCCAAACCACGGGATGACCGCGACATCGGTTCGTGGCTCGGGGAACTGCGACGCAAGACCTCGCGTCGGGCCGCCGACCCCACCCCGGCGCCCACCGCCGATGACGCCACCACCGCGATACCGACGGTGTCCAACGTCATGACGCCCTCCGGCACCGCCGCCCCGCCCGTCACCGCCGCCACGGAATACCTCTCGGCCGAGGAGACCCGGGCCATTCCGGTGAGCCGCCCGGAGTCCGCCGACTCCGAGGTGGCCACCGAGCAGCTGAATGCCCGCGGCAAGAAGAGTGGCGGAGTCAGCGCCCAGGACCTGCTACGCCGGGAGGGCCGGCTCTAGTCCTCCGTGCGCGGGGCGGGAGTAACCGCGGCATCACCGGCAGCGGGTACGGCATCGGGTCGGGGTTTCATCAGGAGAGCCTGATCGCTGGACTCCAGCTGGGCCGCCTCCGCGGCCGGGTCCGGCGCGGCGAGCACCCTGATGGCGCTGTTCAGGAAGGCGAGAACCGGAACTGCCAACAGGGCTCCGATGATCCCCGCGAGCACCGCCCCGGTGGCGATCGCCAGCACGATCGCCAGCGGATGGATCGATACCGCACGGCCCATCACCAGCGGCTGCAACACGTGGGCCTCGAGCTGCTGGACGGCGATGATCAGACCGAGCGTGATCAACGCGTAGACGAAGCCCTTCGCCAGCAGCGCCACCACCACTGCGAGGAAGCCGCTGAGCACCGCGCCCACCAGGGGGACGAACGCCCCGAGGAAGACCAGCGAGGCCAGCGGCAGCGCCAGGGGGACGCCCATGATCGCCAGGCCGGCGCCGATGCCGACCGCATCGACGAGGGCCACCAGGAAAGTGGCGCGCACATAACCGATCAGCGACCCGAAACCGGCGCGACCCGCTTCACGCACCCGGTCACGGGTGTGGGCGGGGACGATCCGGGTCAGGTAGGCGTAGATGTTGCGTCCGCCGTAGAGCAGGAAGATCAGGGTGAACACCGTCAGCAGGGCGCCGGTGACGATCTCGGTGAGCGTCGCGGCCGTGGACAGCGCACCGTGGGTCAGCTTCTCCTGGTTGTCCCGCAACGCCTTGACCGCCACGTCGCCGGCCCGGTCGATCTGTTCACGGCTCAGATGGGCAGGGCCCTGGATGAGCCAGTCGGTGGCGTTGTCGATACTGCGCGTCACCTGTTCGGTCAGGCTGGGCAGACCGGAGATGAATTGGCTCACCACGAAGCTCAGGACTCCGCCGACCAGGGCGAACCCGGAGAGCAGCACGAGTGCCACCGCTCCGCCACGCGGCAGTCCCCGTCGGTCCAGCCAATCCACGCCGGGCACCAGCAGGGCGGTGAGGATCACCGCGAGGGCGATCGGCACCACGATCACCTCGAGCCGGATGATCAGCCACAGCAGTGCCGCTATCGCGCCGAGGATGACCAGCAGCCGCCAGGCCCACTCGGCGGACTTACGCACGAAGGGGTCGACGGCATCGTCGTCGCGGTGGCCGCTGCCCGGCATGCGGGTCAGCCTATCCCGGCCCGCGCCGACATCCGGCCTTGATCGGAGGGGGAAGGCCCCCGCACGGCTACCCTGAGAACCGTGTCCCGCGACGCGCCGCGCAACAACGCCCGCGAGGTGCAGCGCCCCCCGGCACGGGGAAAGTACTGGTGGGTGCGTTGGGTGGTGCTCGCCGTCGCGGTCGTCGTGCTCGCCGTCGAGGCCAGCCTGGTCTGGGATCAACTCGCCCAGGCGTGGATCAGCCTGCTGTCGGCGAACCTGTGGTGGGTGCTCGCCGCCGTCCTTGCCGCGATGGCCTCGATGCACAGCTTCGCCCAGATTCAGCGGACCCTGCTGCGCTCGGCGGGCGTCACCGTCCGGCAGTGGCGTTCGGAGGCGGTGTTCTACGCCGGCAACGCGCTCAGCACCACCCTGCCCGGCGGTCCGGTGCTCTCGGCGACGTTCGTCTATCGACAGCAGCGCCAATGGGGCGCATCGCCGGTGGTCGCGTCCTGGCAACTGGTGATGTCCGGTGCGCTGCAGGTGGTCGGCCTGGCACTGCTGGGCCTCGGTGGCGCGTTCCTGCTGGGCGCCAAGGACAACCCCTTCTCCCTGTTGTTCACCCTCGGCGGGTTCCTGGCCCTGTTGCTGCTGGCCCAGGCGGTGGCGACGCGGCCCGAACTCATCGACGGCATCGGGGTGAAGGTGCTGGGGTGGGTGAATTCCGCGCGCGGCACACCGTCTGACACCGGGTTGCGCCGGTGGCGCGAGACGCTCGCCCAGCTGGAGTCGGTCAGCCTGAGCCGTCGAGCGCTCGGCGAGGCCTTCGGGTGGTCGCTGTTCAACTGGGTTGCCGACGTGGCGTGCCTGGCCTTCGCCGCGTACGCCGCGGGCGGGCATCCGTCGCTGGCCGGTCTGACCGTCGCCTACGCCGCCGCCCGCGCCGTCGGCGCGATCCCCCTGATGCCGGGCGGTCTGCTGGTCGTCGAGGCCGTGCTGGTTCCCGGACTCGTCTCCAGCGGCATGCCGCTTCCCGCCGCGATCTCCGCGATGCTCATCTACCGGCTGGTGAGCTGGGTTTTCATCTCCGCGATCGGCTGGGTCGTCTTCTTCTTCATGTTCCGGACCGAGGGTGCGCTGGACCCGGAAGCCGTCGTGGACGAACTGGCCGCCCGGGAGCTTGCCGACCTCGATGGCCGCCGGGCCCCGCACGACCCTGCCGATACCGCGCTGCAGGGCCCGCTCCCCCCGCCCGACCCCACCGGCCGGGGCGGGCACCGGCCCCCCCTATCCTCGAGCGACCATGGCGACTCCGACCCGGACTGAGAAATCGCGCACCCCGACGGCCCTGGTTGCCGACCTCTGCCTCGTGTTGGGATTCACCATCCTGGGACGCCGCAGCCACGCCGAAGGCCTCACCGTGACCGGCATCGCCGAGACCGCCTGGCCGTTCCTGACCGGCACCCTGACCGGGTGGCTGCTGGCGCGAGGCTGGCGTGCACCCACCGCCGTCGTGCCCACCGGCGTGGTGGTGTGGCTGAGCACCGTCGTGGTGGGAATGGCCTTGCGCAAGGCCACCTCGGCCGGTACCGCGACGGCGTTCGTGGTGGTCGCCACCCTGACGACCGGAGTCCTCCTGATCGGGTGGCGTGCCATCTGGGCGGCAATCGCCCGTCGCCGGACGGGCTCGGCCTGAGCCCCGGCGATCTCGCCCTGACCGGCGAACCAGGCCTCTGAGGTAGGCTCGCAGCCACGCGAATCGGTGCAAACCGTCAGTATGCGGGGAGTCAACCATCCAGCAGTTCATGATGCGTCTGAGCGCCGGCCTGCGCAGACACCGGTGGCTGGTCTTCCTCTGCTGGCTGCTGGCACTGGCGCCGTCGCTGTGGCTCGCCCTGACCCAGTCCAGTCACCTCACCGGCGGCGGTTTCGACGTCCCCGGCTCGCAGTCGCTGCGCGTCCAGTACGAACTCGAGGACCACTACCCCGAGCAGGGCGCCTCACCGCTGGCACTGGTCGCCGCGCCGCGCGCCGACGCCACCTACGACGATATGGCTGCCGCGGTCCGTGAACTGGAAGCCGCGGCCCAGCAGGTGCCCAGCGTGGAGTTGGTGCCCAGCCCGACTCAGCCGCCTCCAGCGCCGGACCGGCCCTACGTGGTCACGCTGCGGCTGGGTTTCGACAACACCGGGGCCGTCGACGTGGCGCGGCAACTGCGCGCCAAGGTGGGCGTCGAGGGGGACCGACCAGGGACCACCGACAACGGGCGGGTCCGGCTGTACGTCATCGGTCAGGGCGCACTCGGCGCCGCCGCCCAGACCAGCACCAAACAGGACATCGCCGCCGCCGAGCGCTGGAACCTGCCGATCGTCCTGATCATCCTGGTCGCGGTATTCGGCTCGCTGACCGCCGCCGCGATCCCGCTGGCGCTGGGTGTCTGCACCGTCGTCGTCACCATGGGAGTCGTCTTCCTGCTGTCGACGATGACCACCATGTCGGTGTTCGTCACCTCGACGGTGTCGATGTTCGGCATCGCCCTGGCGATCGACTACTCGCTGTTCATCCTGATGCGGTTCCGCGAGGAGTTGCGGGCCGGGCGCGACCCGGCCCAGGCGGCCGACGCGGCGATGGCCACCTCCGGCCTGGCCGTGGTGCTGTCCGGCCTGACCGTGATCGCGTCGTTGACCGGCATCTACCTGATCGGCACCCCGGTCCTGCGTTCGATGGCGACCGGGGCGATCCTGGCCGTGGCGTTCGCGGTGCTCACCTCGGCCACCCTGATCCCGGCTGTGCTGGCCGTTTTCGGCCGCGCCGCGGCCCGCCGATCCCGGCTGCTGCACTGGTCCCGCCGCCCGGAGGCCACCCAATCGCGGTTCTGGACCCGCTGGGTGGGCGCCGTCATGCGCCGTCCATGGGCTTCGGCGGCGGCAGCCGCGGCCTTCCTGCTGATCCTGGCCGCACCCGCGTTCTCGATGGTCCTCGGCAACAGCATGCAGCGGCAGTTCCCGTCCTCCCACGAGATACGCGGCGGGGTGGCGGCCGCGGCCGAGGCGCTGGGCCCCGGCGCGTTGGGGCCGGTCCGCATTCTGGTGAGTTTCCCGGAGGCGGACGCCTCCGACCCGCGCAACGCCGCGGTGCTCGACGCGGTGACCCGCACCGCCGGGCAGGCGGTCAACATCGTGTCGGTCTCCCCCCCGGTGTTCGCCGACGACAATCGCAGCGCGCTGCTGTCGGCGGTGCTCGCGGTCGATCCCGAGGAGTTACGGGCCCGCGACACCATCAACTGGCTGCGCTCGACACTGCCCACCCTGCCCGAAGCGGCCAGCGCCAGGATCGACGTCGGCGGCCCGACCGCGCTGATCAAGGATTTCGACGACCGGGTGGCGAAAACCCAGTTGCTGGTCTTCGCCTTCGTGTCGGTAATCGCCTTCGTGATGCTGCTGATCTCCATCAGGTCGGTGGTGCTGGCACTCAAGGGTGTCCTGATGACCGTGTTGTCGGTGGCCGCCGCCTACGGCAGCCTGGTGGTGGTCTTCCAGTGGGGCTGGCTGGAGAAGCTCGGCTTCGAACCGATCTCGTCGATCGACAGCACCATTCCCCCGCTGGTGCTGGCCATGAACTTCTGCATGTCGATGGACTACGAGATATTCCTGATCACCCGGATCCGGGAGCGCTATCTGCAGTCCGGGGACACCCGGGACGCGGTGGCCTACGGGGTGGCCACCAGCGCCCGCACCATCACCAGCGCGGCGCTGATCATGATCGCGGTGTTCATCGGCTTCGCCTTCGCCGGTATGCCGTTGGTGGCCCAACTCGGGGTGGCCTGCGCGGTCGCCATCGCGGTGGACGCGACGGTGGTGCGCCTGGTTCTGGTGCCCTCCCTGATGGCGGTTTTCGACCGGTGGAACTGGTGGCTGCCCGGCTGGCTCGCCCGGCTGCTGCCGTCGGTCGACTTCGACAAGCCGCTGCCCAAGCTCGACGTCGGTGACCTCGTCGTCATCCCCGACGACATCTCGACCCTCGCGCCCCCACCGGCGGACCTGCGGGTGGTGGTCCGCAGCGCGGCCCGGCTCAAAGAACTGGCTCCCGACGCGGTCAGCGTGGCCGACCCGCTGGCCTTCAGCGGCTGCGGTGCGACGGCACGCGGGGGTGACGGCGCGCAGTCCCCGACGCGGCGGGCCGGAAATCCCGCCGGCATCCGCGACCGACGGCGCACCCGGCCCGGCGGTCCCCGGTCGGCCGCGATGCGCCCGATCCATCCGATCACGATGTGGCGGGGCCGGCTGGCGGTAGCGCTGGACGCGCTGGAGACCGAAACCCCGGTGGAACGGCGTAGCCCCGTCGAGACGACCAATGTCCAGCTGCCCACCGGGGACCGGCTGCAGATTCCCACCGCCGCCGAGACGTTGCGGATGAAGAGCGCCCTGGTGCTGTGCCGCAACAGCCGGGCGGACTACGCCGAACTGGTCGACCTGGTCGATGCGATGGACCTCGACAACGCCGCCCTGGTGCTGGCCGATATCGACGGGTACTACAGTTCGGGGCGGCCGGAGCGGCGCTGGATCGCGACGCAACTGGTTCGCCGTCTCGCCGATCCGGTGCCGGCCGACGACGGCGGCGACGGCGCGGGAGGGTCGGAACCGGCGGCGCCTTGGGACGACGTCCGGCGGCGGTGCCTGAGGCTTGCGGTGGCGATTCTGGAGGAGGCGAGTTGACTCGCCAGTACGACGGGCCGATCGACGACCCCCCGGTCGAGTTCTGGCCGACGGCGTCGATCCGGTCTGCCCTGGAGTCCGGCGATATCGCCATCTGGCAGCGCATCGTGGTCGCGATCAAGCGCGATCCCTACGGACGTACGGCCCGTCAGGTCGAGGAAGTGCTCGAGGCGGCCGCGCCGTACGGCGTCTCCAAGGCACTCATCGAGGTCCTGGGCCGCGCCCGTAGACACCTGGAGGCCAACGAACGGGCCGAGGCCGCCCGCCATGTCCGGTTGCTGCTGGAGCGCTCGGGCCTGGCCGAGTCGGAGTTCGCCTCCCGGATCGGCGTGGCCCACCCCGACCTGGCCGCCTACCTGGACTCGACGGTGAGCCCTCCGGCGTCGCTGATGATCCGGATGCGCCGACTCTCGGACCGATTCGCCAAGATGCGCGCCCAGCGCGCCGCCGAACAGAATCTCGCCGAGGCCGGTGATGGGTACCTCGAACCCTGATCCGGCCGCGCTGCGGCACATCCTGCGCGACACCCGAACGGTGGCCGTCGTCGGGGCCTCCCCCGACCCGGCCCGCCCCAGCCACGAGGTGTTCAGCTACCTGGCCGGCCACAGCCACTACACGCTCTACCCGGTGAACCCCCACGTCACGGAGATCGACGGCGTCCCCGCCTACCCTCGACTGGCGGATCTGCCGAAGGTTCCCGACATGATCGACGTCTTTCGTCGCCACCAGGACCTACCGACCGTGCTCGAGGACGTTCTGCGGTTGACACCGCTACCGAAGTACCTCTGGCTGCAACAGGGTCTGCGCCACGAACGCGTCGCCGAACAGGCTCGGGACGCAGGCCTGACGGTGGTCATGGACCGTTGCCTCAAAGTCGACTACGCCCGCTGGTCCCGCGACTAACGAGCGCTGATCGGAGTCAGGTCGACGACCTTCCAGCCCTCGTCCTGCTTGGACAGCGCCACCCGCAGCGCCAGCACGGCACTGCTGGGCTGCTCGCCGCTCACCGTCTGGGTCCCGCGCAGGAGCACCGAAACACTGGCCGCCGACCGTCCCAGAACCTCCAGGCCCGCAGAGATGACCTCCGCACGCGCAGTGACCTTGCGTTTGGCCAGATCGGCTGTGACGGTGCCGAATTGAGTGCGGAACGCCTCGGCCCGTTCCGGAGTCATCAGCGCGGTGACGCGATCGACCGCGGCGCCCGGGTCGGCCGGGGAGAAGGTCGCGGTGGCCTCGGAGACCTCCGTGGCGATCCGCACCACCTCCGCTGAATCACGGGTGAAGTCCCGGTCGGGCAGCGTCCACCGGACGTAGCCGACCACAACCGCGGCACCCAGGGCGATCGCGGTGATCGCCACTACGGCCAGCCGAAGGCCCGGCGCATCGTCATCGGTACCGACCGTTACCGAGTCGCGGCGATAGCCGACGATGTTGACCAGCACCGCCTGCAGGACCAGCAGGCCCAGCATCGAGCACACCGACACCCACCACAGCGGCCAGCCGAGCATCACACCGATCGTCAGCAGTGCGGCGATGGTGGCCAACGGTGCGGCGACGTCGACGCCGAGTACCCGCAGCAGGTTCTTCACCGCAGCGACTCCAGGCGGGAGATCATCGGTGTCCCGTCGACATCGGACACGCCGAGCCGCAGGTTCCAGCGCACCGTGGTCGGCTTGCCGCCGGCGTTCTCGCTGACCGACGTCGCGACCACCAGGACGGTGTCGGTGCGGGCCGCCAGTTCCGGTGGCAGCGCCGCCGGTGCGGGCGGGCGCTGGCCGGAGGTGGTCGGAAGACTGTTGTGCACCGCCTCGATCGACACCGACTCCACCTCGCCGGTGGTACTGGAGCGCAACGTCCTGACCACGTCGCGGTACGGCGCGATCGAGGCCTCGAAGCCGGTGTTGAGCTCGCCCACCGTGCCATCACGCAGCCGCGCCATCGCGGTCTCGACATTGTCGGCGTTCATGTTGATCAGCACGCCGGTCCACTCCGCGGCGACCGCCATCGCCCTCGCCTGCGCAGTGCGCTCCCCCTCCGCACCGCGGTGATGAGCGGCCATCACCGCGAGCACCGCGACCGCGACGACGGACAGCGCGGCGAGCAGCAAGGACGCGACCCCGTATCCGGACAGCGCACGCCGTTCTCTCTGGGGTTCCCCGGCGGCGGCCGCGGGCGCTGTCCCCTCGTCGGCCTCGGACATGCAGGCGAGGGTACCGGTCGTCACCGACCCACCGTGAGACGGCGTGGTAAGGATGGTGACGTGACGGTAGACACTCGACGGTCCGGGATCGACCTCAGCCATTGCAATCCGGAGGTCCGTCCGCAGGACGACCTGTTCGGACACGTCAACGGCCGCTGGTTGGCGGAGTATGCGATGCCCGCCGACCGGGCGACCGACGGCGCCTTCCGGCAGCTGTACGACCGGGCCGAGGAACAGGTACGCGACATCATCGCGACATCAGGATCCGGAGCCGGCTCCGGGGCCCCGCCCGATGGCGACGAGCAGCGCATCGGCGATCTCTACGGCAGCTTCCTCGACGAGGACGCCGTCGAGCGACGTGGTCTGGCCCCGTTGCACGAGGAGTTGGCATCCATCGACGGCGCGGCCGATCCCGGTTCACTGGCCGGCGTGCTGGGCCGGCTTCAGCGTCGCGGTGCCGGTGGCGGGGTGGGTCTCTATGTCGACACCGACGCCGCGGACTCCTCCCGGTATCTGGTCCACCTGACCCAGTCCGGACTCGGCCTACCCGACGAGTCCTACTACCGCGACGATCAGCATGCCTCGATCCTGGGCGCATACCCGGCTCACATCGCCGCGATGTTCGCCCTCGTCTTCGGCGGGACCCCCGACGAACACGCCGAACGGGCCGGCCGGATCGTGGCACTGGAGACCCGGATCGCCGCCGCACATTGGGATGTGGTCCGCCGCCGTGACGCGGATCTGAGCTACAACCTGCGCACCTTCGCCGATCTTCCCGACCTGGCGCCCGGATTCGATTGGACCGGCTGGGTCGTCGCGCTGGGAGCGTCGCCGGATCGAATGGCCGAACTCGTCGTGCGGCAGCCGGATTACCTGACCGCGTTCGCCGACCTGTGGTCCGGCGGAGATTTCGCCGACTGGCAGGACTGGGCCCGCTGGCGGCTGATCCACGCTCGCGCGTCGGTGCTCACCCGAGCACTAGTCGAGGAGGACTTCGCCTTCTACGGCCGCATCCTCAGCGGCACCGAGCAGATCCGCGACCGGTGGAAACGGGGCGTGTCCCTGGTGGAGGGACTGCTCGGGGATGCGGTGGGACGCATCTACGTGGAACGCCACTTCCCCCCGGGGGCGAAGGCGCGGATGGACGAACTCGTCGCGAATCTCCGCCGGGCCTACCGGGTCAGCATCGACGACCTGGAGTGGATGACCCCCGCCACCCGGGAGCGCGCGTTGACCAAGCTCGACAAGTTCACCGCGAAGATCGGCTACCCGGCTCGATGGCGGGACTACTCCGCGCTGGTGATCCATCGAGACGACCTGTACGGCAACGTGATCCGCGGAGCGGAGGTGGAGGCCGACCGCGAGTTCGGCAAGCTGGGTGCGCAGGTCGACCGCGACGAGTGGTTCATGACGCCGCAGACC
>SXGQ01368797.1_pt1 | contig 46363 bp, 36 predicted proteins | sample 3178371 | NCBI WGS metagenome assembly SXGQ01 (sample SAMN11356859, study PRJNA531348) | freshwater metagenome | isolation source: freshwater sample F1-20 | place: China: Fuxian Lake, Yuxi | collected 2017-12-25 | reverse complement strand
CTTCTTATTAATAGACGACGAGTGCGAGGAGTTTAATCAGTGCACTTGTAAGATAGATAGTAGTGGTCAAACTGCAAAGTTTACTGCCGGTACTAAGGTTTTAGTAGGTCCAAATGGTATGGTAGCTACAGTCATCAAGCAGTGGTTACACTATGACGGGCCTGAGAGCTTTTGGGGCAATGTACTAGTAGAGTATGATGATGGTATTCGTGGTACTTGCAATAGTTGGCAACTTAAACGCATAGAGTAAAACATGGATCATGACAACCACGGCTACAAGCGCACTATAATCTTTCTACTACTAGTAGTCGCATTCATATTAGCCATACTATTTGGCTAACAACAATAAATATTCACTTGAACTATGTGCCCAACTACTGTATAATATTATTATTGTGTTAGAGAACAGTCGCCAGAGAGTACAACCAACCAATATTTAGGCTAAGCTATGACTTAGCCGCGGTACTCCCTCTAACCCTATTTGTTTAGTGTTATCAAGGTATCGCTATAGGACGCTATAGCTATTCGGGTTCAATTGGCCGGAGAAGAATCCTGATATAACTGCATCGGCTATGACTGGTTAGCTACCATATGTCTAAATTTGCACGATAGCACTAAACAAATGGAGGAATACTATGAACACACGAATTCGAGAACTATTAGGCCAAGCCTACGATGAAGCAGTGCCTGAAACTTGGACTACACTAAGTTCTGAACAATTAGGAAGAATATATGACAAGTTCGCCGAGTTGATTGTGCGTGAATGTATTGATATTGTAAGCCCGTATGCGATTAGGATGGAGAATTTTGATGGTGGCCATCCTGTCACAGATTTGAAAAAACATTTTGGTATTGACAACAACTAAAAATATTCACTTGAAATAGCCAACCCAACAGTGTATAATATTATTATTGATTGGGAGAACAACACATGTCAATGATGACACTAGAAGTTGAAGTTGGCAAGGGTTTGGTAGAATTAACTGGCAGTAACTGTAAATATTGGCAGGGCTATGGACTGCCAGATTATGTGGGCCCAATTAGCGGGCTACCACAAACTGTAATCGAAACACTGCTCCAACTAGGGGCAATTAAAAATGTTCACTTGAACATTCAGTCCCCGTAGTGTATAATATTATTATTGTGTGACAAGTTTAGGGCGAACCAGGGCCAACCTTTGTCGGTTGGATAAGTTCTTAATCTGTGTTGAATGTACCCTTAACACAGACCCACTTCAGCCTATTTGTATAACCGCTGATTTGACCCCATCTAGGTTGGTGGTTATACAAATGTGTTGAAATCTGTGACTAAGTAGCTTGCGTAGCTGAAGTGCTGTGGAACGGATATATATATGTGTTGAAATCTGTGGCAGGCAAGTAGGCTGCAAAGCTGAAATGACGCGGAACGGATACACATGGTGGAAGCTGCTAACCACCTTAAAGGAACCAGCCCCCTAGTTTGTTAACAGTTATAGGGGTTAACCAAAAGACCTGTTACCGTAGCATATACGTAGTTATGCGTTACCATAAACGAGATTATGGAACCAGTGGAGCCGATTCTGCCACAGTGCATGGCGGCTCTAACTACAGTTAATAGCCTAAACGTGCTCGTGGAGCAAAAGTGTGCTATTAACTACATGCCAGTAGCTCAAACGTGCTCAGAGCAAAGGTGTGCTAGAAATAAGCCCTCTAGCCTGGCAAATATTCAAACAGTGTGCAGAGTGAACATTAGCTATAAGCTAGCTGCCAGCAACTAAACAAGTGCGTTGCTAAGGTTTGAGATCCGACTCGGTTTAGGGTCGGGGTTTAGCAGTAACCGAAAACTGCTTGTGCCCACAAGGGCCAATGCGCCAACAATAAATGGCAAAGCTATAACCACAGTGCTTGGTTAGTCGCGTTCTTATAATTGTTAATAGCCCTCAACGCAGGGTAATCTAGGTGCAAATCCTAGACGCGCTAGTTGCCCATCTTGGCTGGAACCCAAGACCTAAAGCAACTAAGAACAGTAGATGTTCGTGGCATCAACTACACCGACTTAGGCTAGCTCGCAACTAGCTAGAGTGTAGACAAAGATGTATGGTGGTCGTAGTAGCGCTACTTAAAAGCAATCCACCCCCATTAAACTAAAAACAGCGCAGTTCAAAAGCCCGCCTTGTGCGGGCTTTTGTTTTACTAGGAAAACCCATGGAATTAACCGATCAACAGCTAAAAGAGTTGAACGACGATGTACAAGAATTCATACAAAAACTACAAATACACTACAACGACGATCAACTAGCCATTGCAGCAGCACTAACGCAGTGGGGACTAAGGCTTTACAAGAGTGAACTAAGCACACCAGAATTCTACCAATTACTAGTCTATACAATCGAAACTAACCGTTACCTCTGACCCTAAACTTCATAACTTGGGTTATTGAAAAAATACGCTTGAATTCATTCATGCAAGTGTGATATAATTATATATAAATTAAAGAAATTTAATGTATGTGTAGAAGAACCTAAGGTTAGATCAACTAGCGCAAGCATCTCCGAGTTCCGAGGAAGGCGGCCAGCGCTAGGTGAGTGAGAAAACTAACAACTTAGGGTCAAGCTACACAAATACATTTTATGTTTTGTGAAAACTCAACCTAAAAAACTAACTATATAAAATTTTTTATTTCTTAAAATTGTAACAAGTAAATTAACTGAATTAATCGCCCCACCCCATAAACCAGCCGGACTAGGCAAACAACCTAAAATGTTAATACGCAAACAAGACATAAACCAACTAGAGATTGAACACTGGCTAGAGCTAGGTGATGAAGAATTTGAACTAAAAGTAGAAGCAGCAAACCTACATAACTTTAGCACCTGGTTACTGCCACAACTAGTAGCACATTTTGGTCGCTGGCGACTATACAGCACTGGCCAAGAAACTGTAGTAAAAAACTGTGAAACAGCATTAGACAAGGTACTATGGAGACTAAGCAGAGTGCGTCGTAGCCTACTAGTAAAAAACCAAACTAGGCAGCCAGAGTATGGTCAACTTACTCCACTAATCCTCTTAGGACTTAAGCGTAGTCAAGGCTATAGCTATGAGCAGTTACGTGAATTTAGTGATATTAAGTGGTTGCTAGAACCACTACTCCTAGAAGCACTAAGTGTTCAAGTAACAGTACCACAACAAGATAGACTACTGGCCATTAGAGACCAAGGCTTAATTTATAGGTCGGGTAAAAATAGTGGCACTAGACGAAACCCAGAAACTACCTGGCAACTCTACAGCATACAGGATACAGAATTAGGCAATTACCCTAAATTGCTGCAAACCATCCTGTGTCAGTGTTGGCTAGCGCACCCAAAAAACAGACGTGAGACTATGATCTTAGACCCCAACAACTGGGATCTAATGCCCGCACCATTAATAGATGTAGATGTGGTTCGGGCGACAGAATCTACAAAACCAACAAAAACTCTACACATGGATGTGCCATGGTAAATTATGACTATTACGACGACTATTACGATATTTACGGTTTAGGGTCAAAATGAAATATACTAAAGAAATTACAGATAAAATTGTTGAAGATTACAAAAGCGGAATAACTGTTGCGCAGATAGCTAATACTCTCTCCGTCCCTGACCGTAGTATTATAGCTAAGCTCAGCAGTTTGGGTGTCTACCAAAAAAAGACCTATGTCAACAAACGAGGTGAGGTGCCAGTCAAAAAGTACGAAATGATCGAAGAACTTGCCCAATTGTTGGAGGTGCCAAGCGATCAGCTGGAATCACTAGAAAAAGTGAATAAATCGGTGTTAATCCTACTTAAACGTAGATTACTTGACCCTAAACCGCAATAATTGTAGCAACCAGCCCTGCCTTGTGCAGGGCTTTTTTATTGTGTGACCACTTAAGTTTCGGCAGTTTAGGGTCAGAAAAATTCTCTTGACAATTGTCAAGAATTTGCACTATAATTGGGGCGCAGAACTACTAAAATTTTGATCCTAAACCGCACCAACTGCTGGCAGGTTTAGCTTGCGCTGGTAGTTTGCTGTGATTTAGGGCGTAAAAAAACTTACTTGACACTGGCTAAGATTTTGCACTATAATGTTGGCGCAGAAGGCTCAAAGTTTTGCACTTGCCAAGGATTTGCACTGGCGCAGCACACCACTAGTGGTGTGCTAAGTTCTATAACCCATATCGTTCTAGATTCTAAATCGTTTTAAGTTCTAGAATTTAGCACGGTTATAGAAATTGTAACGTTCCAAAAACTACCCGACCAGCGGCGGCTTAGGGTCGACAAACGGCGGCAAAAACGCTTGACACGGACGCAATTTTACTGGTAAAATTGGCGCAGTTTGGTTATAAATTATAGAATTTATAACCGTTATCAAAAAAATAACGGCCCGCTTGGGGCCGCTATAATTTCTAGAACCCTAGTCTACCAAGTCCATTTCAAGCATGTTATCAATTATATAACCTGGAAGCTTGGTGGTTTGGCCAAACATCTGGCGATCCAATGCTATAAATTCTCCAACCTTGCGATCAAACTGATCGCTATCAGCACACCAAGCAAAGCTAACGTCATAAAATTTAGCATGGCGTGGATTGTAAGCGCAAGGCATAGCAACAAGGCAAAACCCGTTTTCATCACCCATTGGGGGGCGAGTGTGGACAATTCCGCCCGACTCCCGAACATGCTCAAGCCAAAGCTTGCGACAAGTTTTTTGATCTTTGGTCATTTTCATAACAGTTTCCTTTCTAGAGTTTAGAACGAGCGGCTTTTTAGGCCGCTCTGGTTTTTACAGCGGTTTGCTGTTTGCTAGGGCATCGAAAATCGCCTTAAGAGCGCTTTTGTTCGCCTTAGTTAGCGATTCTATATCGTTTTCCGATAGTCGTAGAATCGCGCCGATTGCATCGGCCGTTACATCTTTTTTAACAGGCTTTTCGCCAGTTTTTGAGACGTACTGTTTAGCGATATAAACCTTTTCACGGCTAAGTTTCGCTACAATCGAACGAACGGTTTTACCCATAGCCGACGCAATTTGCTCGACGGCTACACCTGCCTGATAATCTGCTATAATTTTAGCAGTTTGCTCAGGCGTATAGTTAACGGCTTTTTCTGCCATGCTATAACTCCTAGAACTGTTGCAGATTCGACCCCATGTCCCCTGCAACAGAATCTATTATACGCCCTTTTCCCTGGTAGAATGTCATCACGGCGACAATTGGCCTACCATTCGTCAGCCGATCAGCGGCCGCCCAGACCCGACCGGCGGTAGCAAAAACCGACGAACGGACTTGACACGGCAGCCAAAATTATGATATAATTATATCATAATTTTGGCGCCATCGCTCTAAATTCTATAACCTAGAGCGATATAGCAAAAAATATAGCGGCACATGCCGCTATAGGTTTTATAACGTCCTCACAATTGGTTCGTTTTTATTTATATAATATTCGTGGGTTGCATGTGGTGGCAAGCCATACTCTAGCATCATGCGACGCCAATCAGGCCCATGCCAAAAGTCCGTTGGATCTTCGCCATTAATTATATAATCTGCAACATGGATTAGCTCATGTGGAACAATTACGCAAAGCATCTCAGGTTTATAACGGTTAAAAAATTTGCTAGCAAATTCTACCTCATGCACCTCGCAGTGTGCGAGGCCCGCAGTGCGATACATGCGATTGCTAATTCTAACTTTTGGAACGCTATGCTTTTTTAGTTCTGGCCAAATTTCCTGCATAGCAGTCCAGTGTAGGGTAACAGCGGCTGTTACAACTTTTATTAGCGAGTCGGCCATATTTTGTACCTTAAAATAACTGTTACAAGAAAAAGATTGATAACGTAATTTGCTATAAGTATTATATCTTGCTTGGGTATAAGATATATAAGCATAAAAACCTCGCCCCAAAACCACATCATTAAAAACGGCCACGTTAGACCGTTTGAATTTTTTGAACGATATGATTCTAGGGCTTGGGGCACTGCGCTAAATGCCAGTAGCATACCACCAAGCCAGCCTAGTGTATCAAACATTGTAATGATCCTTTACCTGAAATTTTTTCCAGTCATAGGGTTCGATCTTGTCGCGCCAACCTTTAGAACGTACAATCTTTTGTAGGATTGGAATCTCAAAATCCCTAGCATCTTCAAGTGCGGTATGCGGTTCAGTGATAAGATTACCAGTTACAAAACCTGCAACAGTCTCGGCATCGGTTTTGAATGTCATATTACCTTTATCGGTCGCATTATTAAAACGATGATTGTCGAGCACAAAACGCTTATACTTTTTAGAACGGCAGATGTTACCTACAGCGGCTTGCCAGAGGCAAAAGCGGCTAGTGAAAGAATCTAGAACGATACCAGAGTTAGCGCATTTGCTAGTATCGAAAGCAAGATTGTATGCGGTTAAGATAGGATCATAAGTACCGATACATTTATTGATCCAATTATTTATAGCAGTTACCGACGCAAGCATACGAGTGCCAGAATCTAGCATGTTCTGATAATTAGCACGACGACGCTCTAAGTTAGCAGAAGCCCAAAAACCGTTAGCATTTTTATCATGGAATAAGGTTGCAGGATCATAGAACTCACGAACTAGAACGCTACAACTATTGTAAATCTTGCCGTGACGGTCACAAACCACAATGGCAAAATCCATAACGGTATCGTTGAGTGTCGTTTCAGTATCTAGAACAGCGAAGTATTGTCGTTTCATAATTTATAACCTAGTAAGTGGACAGAACCCCTAGTATACCACAAAATCCGCGCAAGTGCTAATATTGCCTGCCATCCATCGCCTAGCCCCCGCCACACATCCGACCGACCAGCGGTAGCTACCAGCCGACGAACGGTCGGTCTGGGCCTTGACACGGTTGCCAAAATTATGGTATAATTTTGGCGCCATGGCTATAAATTTTATAATTTATAGCCATGGCGTGGAACCATGTTCCACGTGAAACCTAAACTTGTATGCTCTCCCAACCTGCAAGAGCACGCTTTGCCATTTGCTGATAGAACGTAGCAGATTTTAGATCGCCACGCTCAATGTCAGCGCTAGCCCAACTTGTATAACGTTCTGCATCTCGTAACAGTTGACGACGATTTAACTCGCGCCAAAAATCACTGCGTCCATCTGGCATGGGGCTAAGGTCAAACTCAGCAGGCAGGCTATGATACTCTATAAGCAAATCGTTATACATTCTAGTAACCCAACCTAGATCGTTCCAATCGTTAACCGTTCCAAAGTCTGGATCAAAACCGTACATTTCGTTATAAAGTTCAACCAGATTGTCCTGCATGTTATAGAGCTTAGCTATAGTTTCCATATCAATGTCCTTGTTTGCTTGGAATGTAAACGCCACGAATGTTAAAGTAATCACAAACTGCTTTAAGATATGCTACATTATCCTCATAAAATACAGCGTCATTAAAATGATAACCTAAGTTGCTATAAAGTTTGAAAATCCGTTTTAGCCCTTCAATCTTGAGAGTAGCACCAGAACGGTTATCATTTTCATTACGGCTAACGATATGATCGGGAGTGCCTAGTTTGCTATAAATAAATGCACGATCAGGGTTCCGCAAAATGCGGGCAGTAGCAATAACAACAACACAGTAGGGATCATCGAGATCGTTTTTATATTGTTCTGCCAATGGTAACAAACTATCCTCAAGTGCCCGATACTCGTTAGCACGCCAGTAGTCGAGATCAATGCGCTCAATACCGTTATCAACAATGGTACGATACCTGTGCATACTGCAAACGATTGTGCCATCCATGTCATAGATCGCTATCCTTTTCATAACTGCTGTTCCTGGTTAGTTGCTATGCTTCGCATTATACACGTTTTTTGGTTTAGGTGCAAAGTTTACCTGCCGCCTATCCTAGTCTAGCCTACCATACATCAGCCGACCAGTGGTCGACAGCACCCGACAAACGGTAGCCGCGGGGGCTTGACACGGCCGCCATTATACTAGTATAATGGCGCCTGCGCTATAAAAAATATAGCGGTATATTTTTTATAAGCTGCTACTGTTTCACGTGAAACAGTAGCGTGCAAGGAATGTTATCATAAACATAACATACAGCCATAGGGCCAGAGTAAGTGTTCTCATTCTTGCATCGATCCAGTAAGTGTATTGTAATGCTTATTATAGCTAGGCCCAGTGAGCTTGCGACCTAAGATTCTATTTTTTATAAGCCACATGAAACCTTTGTAATCGGTAGGCACAATAAAAAACTGTAACGGTTCCTCAACGGCAACTTCAGCACGACGAGTAAACGCTATAATTTTTGGTTCAGTTGCAAGTGCTACATTTTTCATAATGTTTATATAGGGGCTTGCGCCCCTATACCCTAGTTGGCAGAGTTACGGATAAAATCTGAAATCGCACGCAGTGCGCTCTTGTTAGCTTTCGTTAACGATTCTATATCGTTCTCGCTGAGCTTGAGAGCCGCGCCGATGAAATCAGCGTGAACATCCTTTTTGATGGGAGTCTCACCGCTTTTAGTTTTATATTCTTTAGCGATATAAACTTTTTCACGGCTGAGCTTCGCTACAATTGAGCGAACAGTCTTGCCCATTGCCTGGGCAATTTGCTCAACGCTAACACCGGCCTGATAGTCGGCCACAATCTGAGCAGTCTGCTCAGGGCTATAGTTGGGTGCTTTGGCAGTTGCCATTTGCTAACTCCAGTGGGTTGAAAGAAACTCTAGTATAGGCCAGTCGAGTAGCAGTAGCAACTACCATTCGTCAGCCGACGAATGGTAGTTGACAAATTGCTAAAATACTACTAGACGGGGCGGTTATCGGACTGTTATGTAAATTATAGCGGGGGGCCCTCCCACACGGCCTATTTCAGAATTTTTTCAAAACCCTTAAGGTGCCAAAATCTCAGCTAGACAATAAACCACCACCCGTGATATACTCCAATAAACTGGAGAATTCAATGACTACACACCTACCAGCCGAAACCGTAAAAATAAGTCCCGAGGCACTAGAGGTAGCCAACTGCTACCTGCAACTTAATGATGCTAAACGGGTTGCATACGAGCTACAATTGGAACCGGACCAAGTAACACAAATTCTAGGTCGCCGTGAGGTCAAGCAATATATTGATCAGGTGTTCTTTGATACTGGCTATAACAACCGCTTCCTCATGCGTCAGGCAATGGATGCACTAATCAAGCAGAAGTTTAGTGAGTTAGAGGAGGCTGGTGTTGGCAGTTCAAAAGATATTGCAGACCTCCTACAAATGTCGCATAAGATGTCAATGGACCTCCTAGACAAACAACTGCAGCTGGAAAAACTGCGTACACAGGCACCAGGCCCACAAAAGCAAGTAAACGTGCAAATCAACGACGACGGCAGCAAGTATAGCCAGCTTATACACAAACTGGTGTCGGGCAACGGAATATGAGCCCACTATGGTTTGCCCTAAACTGTATCGGCCTTAGCATCCTTATAACAATAGCACTAGCGGAACTCATACATGCTCGTAGTAAGCAGAAATAACGTAGAAACAGAGTACATAAAGGAGTTTGATCCTACCCAGCGTTTTATCAAACTACCTATCGACAACTATCTTAGGCTACTCAACCTCTACGATACTATCAACAGGCCCCAAATCGCACTAATCAATGCAGTCAACGATCCACAGTACAGGTTTATCTGCGCTGCACTTGCACGTCGATTGGGCAAAACCTACATAGCTAATGTTATAGGTCAACTGGTTACACTAGTACCCAACTGCAATGTACTTATCATTAGCCCTAACTACAACCTCTCAGCAATCAGTTTTGAGCTGCAGCGTAGGTTGATCAAACACTTTGACCTAGAGGTAACCCGTGACAACCTTAAAGACAAGATTATCGAGTTATCCAACGGTTCAACCATACGCATGGGTTCAATCAGCACGGTCGATAGTACCGTGGGTCGCAGCTATGACCTTATCATATTTGATGAAGCTGCTCTTAGCGATCATGGAGAAGATGCGTTTAACATTGCACTCAGACCTACACTAGACAAACCGTCGGCAAAAGCCATCTTTATTAGCACACCACGTGGTAAAAACAACTGGTTTAGTAAATTTTGGGCTCGTGGATTTGACCCTAACTTTCCAGAATGGGTCTCACTACAAGCGGACTATTCGGAGAATAGCCGCATGGCACAATCGGATGTTGATGAAGCTAAACGATCGATGAGTAAAGCAGAGTTTGAGCAGGAGTATATGGCAAGTTTTACTAGCTATTTAGGTCAAATTTATGAGGGCTTTAAGCCAGAGTATATTCTAGACCAGCTGCCAGACCTACGTGGTGAAGCTATTGCAGGTCTAGATGTAGGATACAAGGATGCTACTGCTTGGGTTAACATTATATACGATTATAATACCGACTGTTTTTATGCTGTTGAAGATTATTTGGAGCCAGAGCGTACTACTAAAGAACATGCTGAGCATTTTCACAGAATGATAGATAGTTGGAGTATACAAACTGTATTTATTGATAGTGCAGCAGCACAATTTGCTGCTGACCTAGCTTACAACTACGATATTGCTACTACTCGTGCTAAAAAAGATGTACTTGCAGGCATTGCTTATGTACAAACCCTAGTGCAACAGGGCAGATTTAGGGTACACAGAAATTGTCACCACGTTATAGCTATGCTAGATGCTTATCAGTGGGATAACCGCGAAAATTTAGCGCGTGAACGTCCTAAACACAACGAGTACAGTCACATGGCTGATGCTGTTCGTTATGCACTATACAGTTATGTAGTATAAGGTACTTTCCAGCCTTTGTATTGTTTTTTATGTCCACGCAATACTTCGCCTAATGCGCCGTGATTTAAATTATGCTCTCTACAAAAGCCCCTAAGACTGGGTTTAATGTCATAAATAACATTACCAGGACTGATTATTTGAGGATAACCTGTAGTTTTAATATTTTTCGCAACCTTTCTCTTAGTACCCTTTAGCTCTAAAAGCAACTTATATTCTACTGGATACAAATTTTTTAACCAACCATGTGATGCACCACTAGAAACATCTGCTAATGCTCCGCGACTAATGCCTGTTATTTCTATAATTTCTCTATGAGTTAATTTATTATCTATAAGATAATGAAAAACTTCTATAATTAAGTCATTACTATATTTTGCGTTGCCGGCATTTTCACCATATAAATCCTGTCTATTTGTAAAACTTTTAAAAGTATTAAACCCATTATTTACAGAATCATATATTGCAATAGCTTCTTCTTCTATAGAATCTAATTCATCAACACTACATTCAACCAAAATTTCTAAGTTTGGCATACCAAATTCATTGTAAGCTTGCTGTAATTTTTTTCTGCTTTTTTGATTTTTTAACAAAGTTTTATGACTAATATATCTACGCTCAATATCTATAGATTGTCCTATGTATACTTTATTAGTTCCACAAAAATTTAATTTATAAATGCCAACTGTCATTGTACTAGTCCTCTAAAAAGTTTATATAATCCATTTTACAGGAATGATTAAAAATTTTCAAGTAGTAAATTTTATTAGTAGCAAAGTAAAATTTACTACTTGACATTTTTGTATCTTTTAAGTTATAATAGCTAAAATCGTGGAATAATATTTTATGGCAGTAAATACTAATAAACGTATACCAATAAAGCATATACGAGACAAAGCTAAAAGCGCATATGAAAAGCAATCTCACTGCTATATTTGTGAAAGCCAAAAAGAACTTGAATTACATCATCTACATAGCCTTACATATTTATTAGAAACGTGGGTAAATAAAAAAGGCTATGATATTAGTACCGATGAAAAAGTTCTAGCAATTCGTGATGAGTTTATTGCAGAGCACCGTGTGGAAATATATGATCTAGTTTTTACCTTGTGTAACAAACATCATGTACAACTACATGGAATTTATGGTAAATCACCAATACCTAGTTCTGTACCTAAACAACAACAATGGATAGAATTGCAGCGTAATAAATATTTAAGTGGTCAGCAAGACTTTCGTGGTAGTAGCTATGGCTCCTATTTTGCACAGTTCACAGGGGACTTAGATGGTACTAGAAAGACTTCGTGAGTGGATGGTTGAAAAGCTAAATCCGGCTCAGCAGCGTATTAGTGAACAGGAAGGCACACAAGTTGGTACAACACAACCAGCTACTTATCAGTTCTACTTTAGAGATGTAGACTGTGTTAATACTAGTATTAACAAAGTAGTAAGTGCTTGTAGTAGCCTAGACTATGATATACGCGATAAACAACATGATGGTGTGGTAGTTGGCTTACGTCAAAAACAACTAAACACACTACTTAATTTTCGTCCAAATCCTTACCAGTCGGCACAGGAGTTTCGTCGCTGCTTATTTACAGACTTCTTGCTAGACGGCAATGCATTTGTACACTTTGATGGTACTTTTATGTACCATTTACCAGCAGATCATGTAGAGATTTTAACTGATAGCCGCACCTTTATTAGCGGCTATAGGTACAACGGTGTAGTAGATTTTCGTGAGTCAGAGGTATTTTATTTTCGTGATGTGAATTCGGAGAGTATTTATCGCGGGCAGAGTAGACTAAGTGCAGCGCGTAAAAGCATAGAAATACTCTATAACATGCACGAATTTCAAGAAAACTTCTTTAAGAACGGTGCTATGTTTGGTATAGCACTAACCACTGATAATAGCTTGTCGCAAGCTGCCAAGGATAAAACTTATCAGTACTGGTCACAGCGGTATAACCCACGAGCTGGTGGGCGTCGACCAATTATCCTAGATAGTGGGTTGAAGCCTGTTAAATTGCAGGACGGCAATTTTCAAGACCTAGACTTTGATCAGGCTATTGCACGACACAGTGAGCGTGTAATGACAACCGTAGGCATACCGCCTATATTATTGAGTGGTGGTAACAATGCTAACATTGCCCCTAATCTACGGTTATTTTACCTGGAAACTGTATTGCCAATCGTTAGGCTATATGTTTCCGCACTGGAAAGATATTTTGGATATGACGTTGGAGAAGTAACCAGCAACGTTAGTGCACTACAGCCAGAACTAAAAGATGTAGCAGCTTATCATAGCACACTAGTTAATGGCGGCGTTATAACTCCAAACGAAGCCAGAACAGAATTAAGGTATCCAACTATAGCTGGAAATGATACCCTAAGAATACCTGCTAACATTGCAGGTTCAGCAGCCAATCCATCAGAGGGTGGTAGGCCTAGCAACTAAGAGGAGTAAGATGGATATAAAAAACAAAGTACTCTATTTTGACAGCAAGTTTACTGCCAAGGCTGCTAGCGAAGACGATGATAGTATTATGATTGAAGGTTATGCTTCAACCAATGATCGGGATCGTCAAGGCGATGTAGTGCCAGCAGGAGTTTGGAAAACAGGTATGGTAAATTACCTGAAAAATCCAATCATCTTAGCATATCATAATCACACAATGCCAATTGGCAAAATGGTTGATTACAAAGCTGATGAGCAAGGATTGTGGATTAAAGCACAAATTCCTAGTGAAATTGGTGATGTGTATAAGTTGATCAAAAAGGGGATATTAAGCGCATTTAGTATTGGGTTTAGGGTCAAGGATGCTGAGTATAGGCAAGAAGACGAAACATTTATGATCAAAGACCTAGAACTACATGAAATCAGTGTAGTTAGTGTACCTGCAAATCAAAACACACTATTTAGTTTAGCCAAGGCATTTGATAATGCCCAAGAGTTTGAGTTATTTAAACAGCAATTTGCCGAAGTTACGGAATCAGCTAAAGGGCTAGAGCCATCTACGCAAGCAAATAGCGATACTACAAAGGAATGGAACATGGATCCAAAAGAGTTAGAAAAATTGTTAGCAGATGCTGCTGCTAAAGCTGCAGAGCAAACAGCCCGTGCTGTTGTAGAAGCTCAAGCCAAGGCTGCTCAAGAGTTACAGCGTAAAGCTGACGAAGAAGCACAGCTACAAGCTAAGATTAAGGCTGCTGTTAGCGCAGTTCAAACAGTTGACACAGGTGCAGAAAAGCTATTAGCTGAAGTTGAGAAGCGCCTAGCCGAGCAAGCCGATAGCCACAAGAGTGCGCTTGAGGGATTAGAAACAGCTCTTCGTGAAAAAGCTGCTGAGCTAGAAGCTATTCAAAAGAGCCGTATGCAGTTTACAGATGCACGTAATGATAGTGGTCCTAGCTATCATGAGAAAGAAAAAGCTATCCTACTTAGCAAAATCAGTGGCAAAAGCATTGAAGATACTAAGTTTGGTAAAGACCTTGTACAAAAGTATGCAGGTAGTGCACCTAGCCCACGTATTCCTACAGCAACATGGGAAACAGAAGTTAGCACAAACCTAGAAGCAGAAATGCGTAAGCGTCTAGTAGTTGCTGGTACAGTTCGCCAGATTGCTATGAATAACCCAATCATGAAGATTCCTGTCAATCCAGAAGCAGGATATGCAAGCTGGGTTGCTAATACTGACTTTGGTAATAGCAATAACAACAGCAGCGGCAGCACAGCTACTCATCAGCTAAAAGAAATCACACTAAGCAGCTATAAGCTAGCTACACGTGAGTACATTGCTTTTGAAGAAGATGAAGATGCATTATTAGCTATTCTTCCAGTTGTTCGTGACGCAATGACACGTCGTATGGCTAAGAGCGTTGACAAAGCAATGCTATTTGGCCTAGGTACTACAACTGCTGATCCTGTTAAAGGTATTGCAGAGTATGATGCATCTAGCGCAGTTACACTAGACATCAGTAACGGCGACAAGCTAACAGTTGCTAAACTACAAGCAGCTCGTAAAGATCTAGCAGCTTGGGGATTAACACCTAGCGACCTAATCATCTTTGTTGGCACAAGCCAGTACTATGAACTACTAGAAGATAGTAACTTCTTAACAGTTGACAAAGTTGGTGATCGCGCCACAATCCTAACAGGACAAATTGGTAGCGTTGCTAATACACCAGTTATTGTTAGCGGTGAGTTTGTAGATGCAAGCCCACACACAGCTACAGAAGTTGCTGCTGTTATATTCAATCCAATGAACTTTATCGTTGGTAATCAGCGTGGTATGCGCGTAGACACAGACGATCTAATCGAGCGTCAAAGCCGTGTTCTAGTTGCTAGCCTACGTATGGGTATGACACAAGTTAGCACAGTTGACGGACCCGCAGTTTCAACAATCCGTTACGTAGCTTAATTTTTAAATGTAGACAGGATTCACATGAGTCCTGTCTCTAAAGCCTGCTATGGTAGGTTTTAGAGACATAAAGCGGAGTTACTATGGCTACAGACTTAATAACCAAAACAGAGTATAAAAATTACCTGGGAATACAAAGTAGCAATAAAGATGACGAAATCGAGTTGCTAATACCAAAAGTTAGTAGCTTAGTCAAAACATACTGCCGCCGTACTTTTATTGACTACTACGACCAACCTGTTCTAGAAACATTTGAAGGCGGCTTTACTAACTTAATGTTAAAAGAAAGCCCTGTAGTAAATATACTATTTGTTAGACGTAGTATAGATTATGGCAAAACTTATACAAATTTAGTAGAATATACAGATTGGGTACAAGATGGTGATAGTATTAGGTGTTTAAATGTACCGCTATTTGCACCATTAATTCGCGGCTATCAAGTTAGTTATCTAGCAGGGTTTGAAGCTGTACCCGATGATTTAAAATTAGCTGTAATGGACTTAGTAGAATACTATTCAAAGAATAATAGTGCTGTGCATGTTAACAGAGATGTAACGCCAAATGTTACACAAATACAGTATGTGCAAAGTACAGCATTTCCAGCACACATTAAGCGGGTACTAGATCAATATGTAGCGGACTATACATAATGGCTGGAAACGTAACCCTTGATGATATAATTTCACAAGTACATCCAGAACTAGCAGATATATTTAAACGAAATTATCGCGAAGAAGTATTAAATCCCAAAACACATATACTAGATCTGTCATATGATGCACTAAAAATAAATGTATATAGAAATACTACTCAGCACCTGCAAGCTTATGATAATGCTTATGAAGCCTTAAAGCGTGTGTTAGATAAAACGGCTAAACGTAAATATGCTTCGCTAGAAGCTGTACCAGCAGGCTATTTTAGTAAACCAGGGTTTAGTTATGTTTATATTGATGGCGGAGATAACTTTAGATTTATAGTAGCTAACAGTTTTGATGCACTAGATACAGTTGTTAGAAATCTGTCTAGAGATCCGGAGTTAGTTAAAACTAGTTTTGGTACTAATACAATAGTTAAGGATGTGTTAAATAAAAAAGGCGTACCTAGTGGTAGTGTAACTAAAACTGCTCGTCGTAAGGTAGACATAGGTCATGTAGCTACAGCAGATGAAGATCCACTAACTTCGCCACTTGAACTAAAAATTGGTGATGTACTAAAGTTTGGTGAAGGCACGCACAATCAAAAGATTGTTGAACTAGCACGCAAAGCCCTACAAGATTTATACAGTATTCAAGTAGGTGCTCAGTATAGTTTTAAAAACGTAGCTCCAGAAGCTATTAAAGCTACACAGCGAGTACTAGGCAAAGGTTATGTAGTAGTTACGCTACACAGGCAAAAACTAAATCTTAAGTTTTCTGAAGAAGAAGGTAGGATATTTCGTGAGTTAAAGGCAAGTATTGCTAAAGTATTAACAGGTAAAGATTTTCCTAATCTTGCTGGATCCAATACAATTATTGAAGACGTTGAACAATCAATACTAAATGCTCTAGCTCCTAAAAAGTTTAAAAAGCCTAAAAAACATGTTGAAAGAAAGCGAACACCTAAGCGTATAGATATTCATGCTACGCCACAGGCAAAAACCAAAAAGATTACTGTAAAAAAGCAAAATGCTGAAACTATTAGCAAAGAGCAATCACCAGTTGATTTGCAAAGTATAATAAATCAAATGCTATTTGCTAGAATTCGTGCTAATATGGGTACAGGTAATCGGCGTGATGTGCTAAATTATAGAAGCGGAAGGCTTGCTAATAGCGCAACAGTAGAGCGAGTTAGTATTAGTAAACAAGGAATGGTTACTGCTTTTTATAGTTATATGCGTAACCCATATGCTACTTTTAGTCAAGGTGGCAAACAGCAGTACCCTCGTAGTAGAGATCCCAAATTATTGATTGGCAAATCTATTAGAGAAATTGCTAGCCAATTGATGATTACAAAACTAAGGGCGGTACCACTATGAGCAAAAGATCAAGTATATTAAGTGCCTTAGCAGAAAAGTTAAAAACCATAGATGGTGTACCACCATATCAAATAAACTTACAAAATAATGCTTTTGCTAAACTTAAGTTTTGGGATGAAGTACAGGATTTTCCCAGTGTTTACTTAAGTCCTGGTGCGGAAACACGCGAGTACCATCCCAGTGATTTTGCCTGGGGCATGTTACGCATATGTGTTAAAGTATACTGCAAAAGCGAGGACTATGCACAAGAGCAACTAGAGCTGCTATTAGGCGATATAGAAACTTGCGTAGATAAGAACAGACGATTAGTCTATGATACAACGAATGGCTATGAAACAACAGAAATTTTAATAGACTCGATAACTACGGACGAGGGCCTACTAGCTCCCTATGCAGTTGGCGAGATTTACTTACAGGTTCGTTATCAGATCATGTAAGCAACCGTATTTAAGAGACCTAATACAGATAATAGTCTCGTAAATGGCTCGATAAATACCTTATTATAGGAAAAAAACGATGTCAATTAATTTACTTCGTAATAGTAAGGTTTACTTTACTACAAATGTCGGCACTGCAGATCCTAATGTAGGTGTAATTAACTATGATAGCGCATTTAGTGCAGCTTCCGTTAATACCTGGGAAATCCAAGTTCTAGATGACTTAAGTTTTAATCAAACCACAGCTGTAGAAACAATTGCTGTTAATGAAACAGGTACTGCACCTATTCGTGGTCAGCGTAGTTTTAACACTGCATTAAATCCAGTAGATTTTAATTTTACTACTTATATGCGCCCCAAAGATCAAAATATAGGGGGAGCAATTACAGCTATTAGTGTAACATTTAATGGTACAACACTTGGAACTGGTAATCCGGCTACTACTTATGGCCCACGTACTAGAATTACTTGTGCTCTACCAAGCGCAGCTGTTACAGCCCGAGCCGCACAATTATATCCAATATTTGGTACTGGTGGTACGGCTAATCAACTAGTTGGTATTGGAATAGCAGATGGCGGAGCAGGGTATAGCACAGGAGCATTAACTTTTAATATATTTGACCCCGATAGTACAAGCGAAAGCGGTACTATTGCTATAAATATTGATACAGTGGCTGGCTCTGCGGCTACAAAAATTGTGGCAGAAGAGAGCGTTCTGTGGAATGCTATGTTTAGTGATGCAGCATTAGGTTCTGGAGGTTCAACAGCTTGGAGCGAAACTGGTAGTGGTGGTAGTAATCCAGCAATTTGCACACTAAATAACAGTAACAAACATCAAATGCAGCGTTTTGGTTTAATAGTAATTTTTGATCAAAATGTTTTCTTGTTAGATGATTGTTCACTAAATACAGCAACAATTGATTTTGGTATTGACGCTATTGCTAGTATACAGTGGAGTGGTCAGGCACGAGCAGTTCGTAGATATACTTATTCAGATTGGGTAACAACTACAAGCTGGAGTACAAGTAGCTATGTGCCAGCAATTAAAGATGCACCATTTATTGCTAATAAGCTTAGCACTGTTACATTAAAAGCTGGAATTGGTAGTATGGGAACGCTACCGGCTAGTGGTAGCACTTATGTAATGCCACTAACAGGTGGTAGTATTACACTAACTAATAATATTACTTATTTAACACCTGCTTATATGGCTAGTGTTAATCAGCCGATTACTTATTTTACTGGTAGTCGTAGCATTACTGGCTCACTTAGTGCATATTTGCGTACTGGCAGTGGCGGAACTAAATATAGTGCCGATTTATTTAGTGACTTAGTAGGTCAAGTAACCACAGATAGTGATCCAGAATTTTACTTACAGGTAGAAATTGGTGGGACGAGTAGCAGTACTAAAGTAGAACTAGAAATGCCTGGAGTTGTATTAACAATTCCCACTGTTAATGCAGAAAGTGTAATTACAACTACTGTAAACTTTACTGCTCAAGGTACTGCTAGCAACGCGTTTGATATTATACAAGATAACGAAATAAGGCTTAAATATTACGCCTAATCTTTAACCAGGGCTAGACACGTCTAGCCCTACTAACCCAAGACAACAATGGCTGAACTTAGTTTAAAAAATTTATTAGTACCATCCAAGAGTATTCAGGTAGAGTTTCCTGGTATGCCTGGATTTTTTATTGATGTGGCTTTTTTAAGTCGTGAAACCCTAATCAATATTCGCAAGAAAGCAACAAAAACTACTTTTAAAAATCGTCAACCTCAAGAGGAGTTAAACGACGAGCTATTTTTACAGCTATATGTAGAACAAGCTGTAAAAGGGTGGACTGGATTAAAAGTTAGTTATCTAGAACAATTAGCACCTGTAGATGTTAGTCACTTAAATCCTGAAGATGAACTAGCATATACTAGTGAAAATGCACTATACTTAATGAAAAACAGCTCAAATTTTGACAGTTTTATTAGTGAGCAAGTAGCAGACCTGGGAAACTTTTCCAAGAGCAAATAGAGTTAGTTGAAATAGATCTTAAAAACTACTTTCAAAATAGTAGTGTAGGTATGACCAAAGAGCAATATTTGGACATGTGCCAACAATTAGGTACTGAACCAATTGATAGCGAAATACCTATAGAACTAGATGATTTACCACTAGAGGTGCAACAAGCTCTACTTGTTTATAGAATGTTACGTGATGAATGGGAAGGATTTAATGGTTTGTATTTAGGTAAAAGCTTTATTGGCTTAACTGAAATACTACAATATACAGAAATCGATCCACAAGATTATAAAATTATACTTACATTGATTAAATTAATTGATACTATACGTGGCAATATAATCAATGAAAAACAAAAGAAGCCTGCCAGTGGTTAAACTTGCAGGCTTTTTTATTACTAAAAATTTTAGTTTGACATTTTATTACCCTTGTGTTATAATTGGTGTAATTTCCAATATTTTGGTTTAAACCACCTGGAGCAGCTATGGCAGGTAATCGCATAGAATATGATATAGCAGTATTAGATAAGGGTGGTACGATTCAAGGTCGTACTAACGCTGCTAAAGAATTAAATAAAGAATTAGAGCGTACACAAAAATTAGCTAGTGGAACAAAATCTGGCGATCAAGCTATGCGACGGGCCGGCTACGGTGAGTACACAACAGCAGGTGGAATTACTGGCCGCGGACAAGCAGGAGCTAGAGACTTTGCCGCCGAAGCCCAAGGTTTAGGTGGGTTAGTTAGATTGTACGCTACACTTGCTGCTAATGTTTATGCGGCAGGAGCTGCATTTAATGCATTAAAAAGTGCTGCTGACGTAACCAATATGGTTGAAGGAATGAACCAATTAGGCGCAGCTAGCGGGGTCGCATTAGGTAGTTTAGCCAAAGCATTTGTAGCTGCTACCGATGGTGCTATTACATTACGTGAAGCAATGCAAAGCGTTACTAAAGCCAGCGCTGCTGGTATGAGCAGCGTGCAGATTCTAGATATAGCTAAGTATGCAAAAACAGCTAGTCAAGCTTTGGGTATTGACATGACAGACGCTGTTAGCAGGCTGACAAGAGGTATTACTAAGTTAGAGCCAGAATTATTAGACGAACTTGGAATATTTACTAAAATAGATCCAGCTGTACAAAAATATGCAAATACATTAGGTAAAGCTGCAAGCAGTCTAACAGATTTTGAGCGTCGCCAAGCTTTTGCACTAGCTGTGTTAGACGAAGCCAAACAAAAGTTTGGCGACATTGAAATGCAAGCCAATCCATTTCAAAAGCTAGAAGCCTCTATTAGAGATTTATCTACGGCTACTTTGCAATTAGTAAATAAAGTATTAGTACCAATAGTAGATGTATTAGCTAATAATACAGCATTACTTGCGACAGCACTAGGCTTGTTAGGAGCTAAATTAATTGGTATGGCTATACCTGCTATAGTAGGCTGGAGAAAAGAATTAGTAGAATCTGCTAAAATAGCTAAAATTAAAGCTCAAGAAATTAATGAATTGTTTGGCGAAAAAAGTTTTCAAGCCACAATGACAAAGTTTAACTTACCAGAGCTACAAAAGAATTTGGACAGTGCTAAACAAAAATATGCACAGGCAGCTAAAGATATAGCAGATATACAAGCAAAACAAGGTGTTAGGGCAACTAAAACTAGTAAGAGTATTGCTAGCGGAACATTTGGCGAAGATCCAAAAGACTTTACTAGAACTCAGGCTCAAATTAATGATTTAACCAAAAAGGGTACAAAAGATGCCGATGCTTATGCGGACGCATTAAAACGTGCAAAAATTGCTAAACAAGAAGAACTTGCTATAACTAAACAAATTACAGCCGCTGAAACAGCAGCGGAAAATATGTTTAAACGTACTACTTTAGAAGAGCGCGAACGTGCAAGAATTAGTCGTCGTGCAGGTGCTACATCTGAAAGATTAGGAATATTAAGTAATATTGGCGGAGATGTAGAAGTTGGTGGTTTTGGTTATGCTATGGAAAAAATGCGTCAAAGCGTAAGCAAAACTGCTGATATGAATTCTTGGGAAAAATTAAACACTAAAATTCAAGGCACATTTATAGCAGGCGCTAGCAGAGTAATGATGTTTTTACGTGCTTTTGGTAACATAGGCATGGTAATTGGAGCCGCATTAGCCGCATTTTCACTACTAGATGAAATTTTAGGTAATACTAAAAAAGAACAACAAGCTTTTGACAGTGCAATCGAACAGTCTAGTGAGACAGTAAAAACGGCTACAGCAGTATTAAACAAATATAAAGAAGAAATAACTGCACAAAGCGTAATCGCCAAGGGCAATATATTTATAGATTTAAATGATATAGTTGAAAAACAAATTACCAACTTAGAAGAACTACTAAATAAAATGAATTGGTTTAGTAGTATAAAAGATACAGTTTTAGACTTTTTTGGTTTTGGTGCTCGTGATGACTTAGCTAAATCATTAGGCGAAAATTTTGCACAACAATTAGCACTTATACCAGAAGGTCCAGCCAAAAAAGCACTAGAAGAAAAATTAAAAGCTGTGCTTGGAGCAAGCGGAACAGATAAAGGTGCTTTAGAAGATGCTTTAGATACAATAGGTAGAGAAAGTTTACCTGCTGTAGCTAGAGAAGCTAATAAGTTATTTACTGAGGCAAAAAACAGAGCTGGTGAAGCCAGAGATAATGTAAAAGGCCTAGAAGATGCTATGAAAAAAGCTAGAACTTCTATTGGCGGAATAAAAACAGCTATGCAGTTAAGTGATCCGGCTAGCAAATTTGGTGGAGATTTAATAGATATTGGTATAAAATTTGCCGAAGGTTTAAAAGATAGTGAATCTACAATTGCTAATATTAAACAGTTATTAGGTGATAAAGAATTAATACAATTAATAGATCCAGAACAATATGATAGACTATCCGGCTTAGGCAAAGTTTATGAAGATATTAGTAAACAAATTACTAAACTTAATGCCGCTGGTGATCCAGGAGGTCAATTACCGGCTTATGTTGCCAGTCTACAAATGGTTTTTAATGATTTAAATAGAGAAGCTACTAAAATCATTACTAGAGGTTTTGATCTTATGACAAAACAACTAGATATAGCCAGTAAGCGAGCACAAATTAATGTTCAACAAAGATTATTAGGAACATTAGGTGCAGGACCAGGTGTAAGTGAAGCTAAAGCGGGATTAGAAACTAGAGATTTGGAGCTACAAAAGCAACAAGTAAATATAGTTAGCGAATTAAACAAGACCCTTATACTTAATAATGCGCTACAAGCTCAAGGTAATGCTATTGAACAATTAAAACTATTGAGAGAAAAAGCAGGCAAAAAAGGATTATCTGTAGAAGATCAAATGGCGGCTGCACAGTTAGATTTACGCCAAAGTCAACTAGGTGGGTTAATAGGTGGTTCAAGCGCTAATTTATTTAGTGATTTATATACTGGTATAGCAGCTTCCACCGAAACAGATCCAGTAGTTGCGTCTATTACTAAACAGCTAACTATGGCTACGAAGCAGGCACAAGATCAAATACGTAATTTAAGTGCTATGCAAGCTATAGTAGGCGTAGAAAAAGGCATAGGAGAAATTAAAGAAAAGTTAGACTTAAAGTTGCAAGAAAATCAAGCAGAACGCGAAAGCTTAGAAATACAAAAACAAATTTTAGATTTACAAGCTCAAGGTACTGACATAGTTTCAGAAGAGTTACAGCAGCAGATAAATGCCAAAGACAATAGGTTATTGGAATTAACACAGCTAGACAAGAAATTAAAATTAGAGTCAGAAATACAAAGTGCTGAATTGACAATGAGAAAAGCTTTGGAAATGAATAATATCAGTATTGCAAATGCTGCAAACGAAATAGCAAAATCTAAAACTAAAGAGTTAGAAAATATAAACAAACAGATCCCACTTGAAGATAGATTATTACAAATTAGACGAGAACAATTTAATATACAACAAAAAGCAAGACGCGAAGAAGAACGTAGAGCAGAAGCACAAGCTTTACGCGAATTAAAAGCTGGCATAGCTGGACAAGAAACTGAGTTAGCATTACAATTAGCTGAACGTCAAGCCGGATTAAGTTTATTAACACCTAAAGATATAGCAATGATTAGAGGCGGCATAGCTAGATCTCAAACAGAATCCGAGGCACAACAAGCAGCGGCCAGAGCTTTAGATGAGTATAACACTAAACTTGCAAGAATAAAAACTGAACGTGATATTGCATTTGCAGCTGCTGGAGAAGCTGGTTTGGATAAAGCTACAATAGATAGATTTGTTGAACAGGGATTAGCCGCAGAAACATATTATAACACTCAAGTTGCCGGGATAGAGCGCGTTAAAAATGCTAAATTAGGTTTAATTAATTTAGATTTATTGGAAACAGATCGCCTAACCCAATATGGAAAAAAATTAGAAGAGGTTTTTAAAGGCTTAGAGGATCAGCTTATTAGTTTTGTAGAAACAGGAAAATTTAATTTTAAAGACCTTGCAAAGACATTTCTTGCTGAAATATTACGAATTGAGCTAGCCGCACAACGAGCTGAGTTTTTAAAAATAGCAGGTGGCGGCCGCGGTATACTTAGTTCAATAATTTCATTGTTTGGTGGCAGTGCCATGGGAAATGCTTTTAATAACAAAGGTATTATGGCATACGCTAAAGGTGGAGCATTTACTAATCAAGTAGTTAATAGTCCCACAGTATTTAAAGCTGGAAATGGCCTTGGACTAATGGGAGAAGCTGGACCAGAAGCAATAATGCCCCTAAAGCGCATGAGTAACGGCAGGCTAGGTGTAGAAAGTGAAACTAATAAACCAGTAGTAAACTTTAATGTTCATAACTACAGCGGTCAAGAAGTAAAAACACAAGAAACAACTGATAGTCGTGGAAACGTAAGCATTGATATTATGGTTGGCGGTATGGTAGGTAGAGAGATTGCCAGACCAGGTGCTGCTCCTAGAGAAGCAATAGCTAATTCATTTGGATTACGTCCAACATTGATTAGGAGATAAATATGGCATCAATATCTTGGCATCCTAATTTACCACAAACTCCATTAAAAGGTTTTACCGAAACCGGCGGAGTTCTACTAGCTAGAACTCCAATGGATAAGGGTATGCCTAAAATGCGTAGATTAGGTCAACGTCCTAGAACTATGAATATGACGTTTTTAATGACAGATTCGCAAGTAGAAGATTTAGAGGATTTTGTATATAATACACTAAAAGGCGTATTTAGATTTAATTTTAATCACCCTAGAACTAAAGTTAGCGAGGAAGTTAGAATTATTCCTAGTGGTGATGGTCAATTATTTAATATAACATACGTAGCCCCTGGGTATTATAATGTTGAAATCCAAATGGAAGTATTACCATGAGAAGTATGTCTCTACAAGCTATAAGATCAGTACTATCACCAGAAGGTGGTGATGATTTTATAGTTTTACTAACTATTTATGATCCAGATGAAACAGGAACTATAATTGCTAGAGTTGCTGATGGCTGGACCCAAAGGCTGAGCACCAGTGCAACTATTGGTGACGCAGACACTGGCGGACCTATTAGCCATAGCACAGATTTAGATGATGTACTATATGGAGTAGTTAGTAATAGTCAAAACTTTATATTTTTGCCGCTTGATATTACCCTACCAGATGAAAATGATGGTAAATCGTCACGCTGTCAGATAAATATCTACGATGTAACTCAATATTTAACACCATTAATACGTACTATTAATGGACCACCAAAAGTTAGATTAGATGTTGTACTATCTAGTACTCCTAATACACCTGAAATAACTTTTACTGATTTTTATATAACTAATATTAGTTATAATAGAGATGTTATTAATTTTGAGCTTAACATGATTAATTTTGACTTGGAGCCATTTCCACAACATAGTTTTACTCCGCAATATTTTCCAGGATTATTCTAATGTGGTCAAATAAATATATCGGTATACCTTTTAAAGATGGTGGTAGAGATAGCAATGGATTAGATTGCTGGGGACTAGTACGTCTTGTTTACAAGAATGAGTATAATATAGCCTTACCTAGTTTTAGCAGTAGTTACACTACTGTAGACGATACTGCTAGACTACAAGAATTAGTTGATCAGTATAAAGAAGGCTGGACCCAAATTGCAGAACCCTATGAAGGTTCTGTTGTACTACTTAAAACAATGGGATCAGCTACGCACGTAGGCGTACTAGTCAATAATCATCAGTTCTTGCATGTTAATGAAGGTACTGATGTAACAGTTGAAAATTTAGCAAGCCATCGCTGGAATAAGCGTGTAATTGGTTACTATAAGTACAGTACAGAACGTGCGGCTATATTAAATGCTGCACCTCATCCATTACGTACTCAGTTATACACACTACCAGTTACACCAGGCACTACTTTAAAAGAAATATCAGATTGGTTATTTGAAAAGTGGCAATTAAGCAAGAAAATAGCACAAAAAATTATTATAATTGTTAATGGTCAAGTTGTTGAGCAAAGCAAGTGGGGTGGTTTTGTAGTACAAGAACATGACCGCATAGAATATCGCGCACTAGCTGGTAAAGGCAATGGGGCTACTATATTTAGATTAGTAGCAATGATTGCTATATCTTTTGCTGCGCCATATCTTGCTGGAGCACTTCAAGCAAGCATGAGTGGCAATTTATTTATGACCGCTTTAGCGCAACAATTTGCCGCCGGTTCAGCATTTTTAGTTAGCGGCTGGACAGGTGCAGCACTAACAGCAGGCATAACACTAGCTGGCAGCTTACTAGTAAATGCAATTGCACCTATTAGACCACCTGGACAAAATACAAACGATCCTGGTAATGCAGAAGCACAATTAATTGCTACAGGTACTGGTAATAGATTAACCCCCTATGAGTCTATACCAATTGTACTTGGTAAAATGAGTATCACACCACCACTTGGTGCTGTTAATTATGTTACCTACCAGGACGAACGAGATACTTATTTGTCCCTAATGCTTACCTGGGGATATGGACCACTAGTATTAGTAAATTCTACACCAACACTGCAAGCTAGCAGTGGTGGAGCTGGACTTCGTATAGGCGAATTAGCTGCCAGCGATTATACTATTGATGCTATTGAACACCTAAATATGTATCATCCTAGTAGCGGCACACTAGTTGCTCTAGGCGGTGATCAAACAAAATTTGATACTATTTATGGCACAGACGTAGCACAGCATTTTAGAAATTTAGAACTAGTAAACAATACGCATCCATTTGCTGGCAGTGTGGCTAGTCCGTCGCCTATAGAAGCTGCTGTTGCAGCACTGCCTGGCGGGACGCCGGCTAGCGAACGGTATACAACTATAGAAATAGCAGTACACTTTCCCCAAGGTTTACGTAAAGTAAAGGCTCAAGGCGAAAATGCTGGTAAATCTTTTGCATTAACTGATAGTGCAAATGGCGGAAATTATCCTGTAAAAGTTAAATATGAGTGGGATATAGGTAGTGGTTGGACCGCTATTACTTCACTTACAACTGCTGGAGAAGCTAGCGGAGTTGTTGTTTATGGCACCGAAAACAAAAAAGATGCTTTTACAAAAACACATACTGTAGATTTACCTACACCTACTATAGTAGGTGTAAAAGTACGCGCTACTAGATTAACTGGTGGTTGGGCTGATCCACCGCAAGAAGGTACTAGTGAGTATAATAGTTTTACTGCTAATAGCGGCAGCTGCTATGTATATTCAGTACAAACTGCCAGCCGAAATGATGATAATTATACCTATACTGATAGCTATGATGTAGAGGCAATTGATAACTCTATAACCACTAGAGCAGCATGCGATGCTGCGTTAGGTAGATGGGTTGCTGACAGTAATGCATTAATTAAACAAGCAGAAGATTGGCGATTTGCTCATCAAGTTAACTTACTATCATTAACTGTTCGTAGAAATGCTAAACCAACTAAAAATCCTCCTAATAGCACAATTACTAAAACAGCTATACGTCTTAAGTCCAGCCAAGAAATAAACGGGCAACTAGAAGGAATTAATGCTGTAGTACAAACCTATGGCCGTGATTGGAAGGGTGGTAATAGTCTAACTATTGATAAATCTAGTTGGACATTTGATGCAATTGATAATCCAGCCAGTTTATTATTACACGTGTTAATTAGTTCTGCTAACCCACGACAAATAGCTTGGAATGATGTAGAAACTCGTGTAGATTTATCAAAGCTACAATACTGGCACTATTATTGCCAGCAAAAAGGTTTTAAGTATAATGCTATAGTTGCACAACAACGCAGTATGTTAGATGTAATGCGTGATATTTGTGCTGCTGGACGAGCAAGTCCTAGCCTAGTAGACGGTAAATGGACAGTTGTAATTGATGAGCCTAAGGCAAATATTGTACAGCATTTTAGTCCACACAATAGCTGGGGCTTTGAAGGCACTAGAGTATTAAATAAACTGCCTGAAGGGTTACGAGTTAATTACTATGATCAAAGTGATAATTACCAAAATTCAGAAATAATATTGTACAAAACAGGTTATAATGAAGATGGTAGTGGAGGAAAAACTGCTGCTAAACTATTTGAAACTATTCAGTTACCTGGAGTAACTAGTGCAACACTAGTTGAGGACCATGCTAGATGGCATATGGCACAAGCTAAGTTACGTAGAGAAGTTTACACACTTAACACGGACTTAGAGTATGTGATATGTAATCGTGGTGACAGAGTAACTGTTACGCACGATGTACCCCTATGGGGCAGTGGCAGCGGGAGAATTAAAACTAGACTAGATGCCAAAACTTATGTTTTAGACGAAGCTGTATTAATTAATCCAGCAAAACAATATCAAATAAAAGTTCGTAGCAATAGTTACCCATTAGAAAATACCGTAGCAACTATAGTTAATAGTTTTACTATTGCTAGTTCAGTACGCGCAAGTAATATTGTTACAGCAACTGTAGTAGATAGCTATCACCCATTTAGTGTAGGCGATATACTAAACATTACTGGATCAATAGATCCAGCGTTTAATAATGCTACAGCAACAGTTATAGAAGTTACTGCAAATACTTTTAAATATGAAGATGCTGGTAGTAATGGTTCTAATGTAGGTGGTACAGCTACCCTAACTCAAGGTTTATATCAAAAAATAGCCGTATCAGCAAACATAGGTGTAAAAGCCGGAACAAGTGTTAACTTAGCTGACAGCGGAGATTTATTCTTATTTGGAGAAACAAGCAGAATATCCAATGATTTATTAGTGTTAGGTATTGACCCAACTAATAGTAAATCAGCAAAACTTACACTAGTTGATTATGGAGTTTATACAGATCCAGTTACTCCAGCTAATAGCTATAATATATTTAATGATTATTTAACACTTAGCGAATCGACTATATTTGCTACAAATATTACACTTCCTGAGTCATTAACTAGCTTACAATTAACAGATGTTCCAACAATAACTAGTTTAAGTAGTGGTGTAGGTGATGCAGAAGTTGTAAGTCCAGGAGTTTATAGATATAGAATTCGCGTAAGCTATTCTAATAATGCTACAAGTTTGTCACAATATATTCAACAAGTAGAATGTCAATATGACTTAGTTGGTGTAAATGATTTAGAGCGTAGCATTATAGTAAAATACGATGCAAATACAGTTTATATACCAGATGTAGATGTTGGTAAAACTTATAAAGTTAAATTACGCTATATTACTCGCGATGGCATTACCGGACCGTGGTCTAGTGAAAGCACACATACTGTATTAGGTAAAACAAGCAATTTAGATAGTGTAGGCTATATTACCGCTATACAAAAAGGAAAGTTTATAGAATTAAATCCAGTTATTAATCCTATGCCTGTTGATTTCAAGCATTTCGAAATACGTGTTTGGAAAACAACAAAACAAAATAGTGATTTCTGGAGCTATACTAGCACAGTTGCAAATGGACTAATAACTAGCAGTGGGGTATCAGCACAACCAACAGTATTTAAAATTGTTAAAAGTACTGGTATATGTACTGTAGATTTAACAGAGTTTGCACAGCCAAGAATTAGTGAAGCAGGAGTAGTTTACAATGTTGCGTGTAGAGCAGTAGATAACGCCGGTAACTATAGCAAATATAGTGCATTAACATTTGTAACTATTAGAAATATAATTCCGCCACCGTTTAAATTAATACCCCAAACAGGTGCTATTAATTTACACGTAGAGCCACCTATTGTAAATAGTAAGCTACGTGATGATGTTGCCGGATTAAAAGTATGGGTATATAGTACTAGTAAAGCCGCTAATAGTTTAGTTAGTGGTGATTTAAAGTATGATTCCCCTTCACTAAAAGCAAATATATCAGATCTAGATGTAGAAAAAACTCTATATTATAGATTTGCAGTGACTAGCCTTGTAGACCCTAGTGTATATACAATTAGTAATCAATATAGTTATATTCCTAGATCGTTTGTAGAGGATAGAACTGATGATCTACCACCTAATCCACTAGGAATAAGCGTTAGTGCAGCTATTAGTACTATTATCGTTACATTACCTAGTAGTACAGTTTCTGGCGTATCACAAAGTACAGACTATAATTACAGTGATTATGCAGCAGGTACTCTTAGAACTAATGCTAGTAGTACGCATAAATCAACAGTTGTTTATGGCATTAAAGCAAATTCATTGTTACAAGCTGTAGCATTTAGTGCGGTACAGGATAGTGTACTAGGCGAGTTTGAAGATAAAAAAATCTTTACACTTCCAGCAGAAGCCGGCACAATTTACGCACTGTTTTTTAAGTATAGAAATAAAGCTGGTAGATTAAGCGCTGGAGCTGAAGGTCCGTTTATGTGTGAAACTGGCCTAGACATGCAAAAGTTTCTTGATATGATGGCAAATCAGATTACTGAAGGCCAGTTGTATAAAGGACTGCAAAGTCGCATAAGCAGCGTTGATCGAGGAGAGAAACGTGTAGCCGTAGAAGTAAGTCAGCTTAGTGACCAGTATACAGTTAAAATTGATAATGCTGGGCATGTAGCTGGTTTCGGCCTATCTAACACCAGTAGCTTAACTGGTCCTAGTGGCTTAACACTTAGTGATGGCAGTCCTTTTAGTGAATTTGGAGTAGTTGCTGATAGGTTCTGGGTAGCTGCACCAGCAGTCGTAGGTTCAACAGCACCCACAGTAAAGTGGCATGGACGAGTTTGGGTAGATACTAGCGGTGTAGGATTAAATGAAGGTTTAATAGGCGGTGTTACAGTTGTATATAATACCTATAGCCCAAGTATACATAACCCCATTACATACGCTAGTGACTCTACTTATCACTACTGGGAATTAAAAACTAAAACTCAACTAGATAAACTACAAGTAGATATAGGTGGGTATACTAATCGCGGAGCATGGTCAGCTACAGCTACATATGCACTAAAAGATTACGTATATGACTTAGATAGTAACGTATACTATGTTTGTATTAAAGCTTATACTCCTAGTACCATTACTAATTTAGCTACAAAAAATGCTGACAAAGTAGGAAATTTTACTGCAACAGGTACTTTTGCAGTAGATAAAACACTATACATTACCGGCACAGAGACTATACTTACAGAAGCTAATGGTGGTGGAAAAGACTCTGCACTTAAGTTAGGTGCTAGTTATAAATCTAGTGGCACGTTTTACTATATAACTAGTGTAAGTGGCAGTGTATTTGTACTTAGTTTAACTAGAGGTGGTAAATCAATAAGTACTGGTATTAAAAGCACTACTAAATATTGGAGCGAAACCAAAAATACTTTAGGTGCAGTTACAGGTGGTGAATGGATTAGTGTACCAAAATCTGATATGTTTCCATTTGTTGTTAATACAACCCCTAGAACACTATTAGATCCTACAGGTAATCCTAGTGTAACTATTCCACCTGGTGTATATATTAATAATGCATTTATTGAAGATGCTAGTATAACTAATGCTAAAATTGCTAATGCTGCAATTGATAGCGCAAAAATTAGTGAGCTAACTGCCAGTAAAATTAAAGGCGGAACAATAGATGCTGATTTAATCAATGCAGGTGCACTAACTGTTGGAAAATTAGACTTACAAAGTCTAAGAAACAATATAAACATTACTTGGGCACTTGCAATGCCAAGATTAAGTACTACTGCTGTAGAACGCACAGTTACACTAGCTAAAGGTATATATGAAATAATTATATACTCTAGTTTTTACAAAGAAGATACATTTAGCACTAGCGATGGTGCTGTAACAGAGCAAGCTACTATTGTTGCTGAAGTAAGTGGTATTGGTGGAGCAACTTGTACTGGCTATGGACAATGGGCTAAAGAAGTAGACTCTACGAAATTTGAAGGTAAACTAACCAGCAAGGCAGGAACTGTAAATAGTGGTAGTATAACTATTTCTAATGTAAGTGGTAGCGGTTATATCGGAGAAGGTGGTGGAAGCTGGAGTTTTAGTGTAACACCTACTGCTAGTGGAGGCACAACTACACTAACTAATGATAAGGTAGATGGAGTAGCTGGTAAAAGTCAAACGGTTCGTCTTAATACAGCTCTTACTCAAGTAAATAGAGCACAGTTTAACGTAACCACAGCTGGAGATTATACATTTAGATTAAATAGTCCTACCTTGCCAAGTGGTACATGGCTACATGCAGGTACATTGTCACTATTAAACTATTTAAGTTCCGCGGGAGCAGCAACTCATACACTAACTATAGCTAGTAGTGTAAACGAAGGTGCAACTTTAACTGGTACACTTGCAACTACAAATATTGATGCAGGCACCGGCTATCAGTGGAAAATAATTCATACTGGTACAGTTAGTAATAATAGTCATTATGAGGAAATTGCAGGTGGTCTTACAATTGGTAGCGGCGGTAGTGGCACCTTTAATATAAAACCCATTAATGATAAAACTACTAATCCAACTGGTCAAGCAAAAACATTTACAGTAGAAATATCCAAAGCTGGCGTAGGTGTTGTAGCTACATCAGGCACAATTACAGTAAATGATACTTCACTAGGACCTACTTATAGTTTAGCATTTAGTCCAGGTACTATTAACGAAACAGATAATAGTACAACTACTGGTACGGTTACTGCTACAGCTAATGCGCCTACTGACGGTACTTTACTATACTGGGTAATTAAACCAAGTGCAGGATATGTAGATAATCCAGCAAAGTATTTTTCACCTACAAGCGGTACTATAACAATTAATAGTGGTAGCGGAACATTTACTATTAAAGCACTAGAAGATAACGAAACCACAGCTAGCAAATCTTTTCAAATAGAAGTAACTAATGACATAGGTTCAACAATTACTTTTGCTAGTAATCCTACGGTAACAGTAACAGATAGTAGTCAAACACCTGGTACTGGTGGTAGTGTATCACTAAGCGGAATTGGTAACTATTTTGTAACATCTCCAAGTGCTAGTGTTAGTGCTGGTGCCACAGTATATTTTTATCCAGATGGTACTTGGCAAGCTAAAGAAAGTACTGGTACAACAAGTAGTGGAAATTGGTTTACGCCAACTACACCAGGAATAGGAAGCAAATACTGGATTAATGTTACCAGCACTTCAGTAACTAATTCAGGTGGTGGAGGCTCACATTCTAGTAATCTTGGTTGGACACAGCTAGGAGCTATGCAAAACTTTTATGCAGAAGCCACAGGCTATAGATGTGTAGATCCTATGACACCTATATTGGTAGATGTTGAAGGAACTACAGTATTAGCAAAAGATTTACAAGTTGGTATGCAAGTGTATACAATGCACGAGTATACAAAATATTGGGATATGTTTAATATTGTAGCAATACAACAAACTACTAAGCCTAAAGCACTAGTAACTTTTAGTGATAATACTACACTATTAGTATCTACATCACATAAATTTTATATTGGAAATCGTCAATGGAAGCAGTTATTTGACTTAGTACCTGGTGATTTTGTAGCTTCGCGCAGAAATGGTATGAAACAAATAACAAGTATTGAAGATCAAGGTACTGGAGAAGTTATTAGTATTGAGGTTGAAGATGCACATACTTATGTTGCCAATGATATGATTTCTCATAATATAAAATTACGGGAAGCTAGTATGTATTCGGCAGAATATGAGCGAGCATTTACTGTACAAATTGCAGACAATGCTAGCGGAACTAGTGCTACTTCGCAAGTAGTAAACATAGGTGGCCAAGTAGGAACGCCACTATAAAATACCAAAAATTAACTATAATCCCTGCACTATTTTTTAATAGTGCAGGGATATTTTTTGCATTGACTTTAGTTAGCCCTTGTGGTATAATAGGTTAAAATTGTAAAAAATATCCTATTATTTTTATTATGGTCCACTAACTATAATAATAAGCCATAAGCTATAATAATTGTCACTGATAAGATCATTTAGGAGATTAATGAAGTGGATATTGAAAATCAAGGTTTGTTACAAACAATCTCTATGTTATCAGTAGCAATTATTGCTTTGGTTGTAGGGGTACAAAAATTACTAAGAGATTGGCGTTCTACTCAAGCTGAGACAAATATTATTGGCGTAATGCATGAAGAAATAGAGCGCATGAGTAATCAAAATACCAGGTTAAGTTTAGAGCTAGGTAAACTACAAGAAGAAGTTATAGAGTTGAATAATCAATTAGCCAAACTTAATATGGAAAATAATAAGTTACGCATAGAAATCTCAGCACTAACTTCAGAATTAAATAGTTTTAGAAAGTTGTCTGACAGCAATATAAAGGTGGTAAATCATGACTCCAGCCAGAATTAATTTTAAGGTCTATCAAGGTAGCACTTTTCAAGAAGTTTTGCGCTGGGAATCCGCCACAAAAACTTATGCTACTATTAGTGCTATATCTAAAGCTGCACCCTGTGTAATTACAGTAAACAGCGGCCAACCCACGCCTCCAGTTAATTGGAGAGTGCGTGTTACTGGCGTTAGTGGTATGAAAGAAATTAATCAATTAAGTGATAGTGATTATTACTTAACTTCTGGTATTAACAGTAACAATATTACCATTAATACTATTAATAGTGCCGCGTATACAACCTATACTAGTGGTGGTATAATAGAATGGAATACACCTGTTCCATTAGCTGGTTATACTGCAAAAATGCAAATTAGAGAATCAATAGACAGCAGCACAGTAATTTTAGAGCTAACTACTGCTAATAGTGGTATAGTTATAGATACTACTAATTATACTATTGGTATTAATATGACCAGCACTCAAACTGCTGCATTTACATTTATAAATGCTGTCTACAGCCTAGAGTTAACCAATGTAGGCGGTGCAGTACAAACATTTGTAAATGGTAATCTTTCACTAGTTCCGGAGGTTACACGATGACAACTACTGTAGTTACTTCCACTGGTAATACCGTAGTTATCGAGTCCGATCAGCCAAAAGTAATTTTCGATAAAGAAGAACCAACAATAATTACTGTTGGTTCCCTAGGACCCCAAGGCATACAAGGCTTCTATGGAGTTCAAGGTATTGCAGGTATGTACGATGCACAAGGTGTGCAGGGCGTACAAGGGTTGTTTGGTATTCAAGGCCTTCAAGGTATTCAAGGTCCACAAAGTATGCAAGGCATACAAGGACCGCAGGGTCTACAAGGTGTTCAGGGTATCCAGGGTGACTTAGGCATACAAGGTATTCAAGGTATACAAGGACCTCAGGGACTACAAGGTGTACAGGGACCTCAGGGGCTACAAGGTGTACAGGGACCTCAGGGATTACAAGGTATACAAGGACCACAGGGACTACAAGGTATACAAGGTTTTGGAATTGCTTGGCGTAGTTTATACGACGACACCGCTATCTATAATACTAATGATACAGTTTTTCATTTAGGCAGCAGTTGGATTGCTATACGCGGGCTAGGCAGTAGTGTTTTACTAAACGGCGTTAATATAAAAGAAAATGGTCGTATTGACTGTTTAGCTACAACACTACCTGGCGGATTTTTAATTGGTGACCGTGTTAGTGTAACAGGTGTAAATACTGGAACAGGTATATTACCAGGTTATGATCCTCAAGGTACTGATTATTATATTATTGATACTAATGGTAGCTCATGGTTTACTATTAGTCCAGAGTTAGGTGGAATAGATGCTGAAACAACAGAGGGTACTCTTACAGGAACTATGTCCTTTAGAGTTGCCACTGGTTTTGGTGGTATTGAACCTAGCATGGAAGCTAGTGATCACTGGGAAATAATTAGTGTTCAAGGTTTACAAGGACCACAAGGTTTATTAGGTATACAAGGAACACAAGGTGTACAAGGTGTTCAAGGTCCGCAGGGACTACAAGGTGTTCAAGGTTTATTAGGTACGCAAGGCCTACAAGGGTTACAGGGACTACAGGGATTACAAGGTCCACAAGGGTTACAGGGACTACAAGGTCCGCAGGGACTACAAGGCATCCAAGGACTTCAGGGTTTAACTGGAGAATTTGGAGGGGCTAGTTTCGACTATACATTTAGTAATCTTACCACTGCCAATGATCCTGGCAGCGGCAAATTAAAGTTTAATAACAGTAATCTTACATTAGCTACCATCTTATATATTGATGACGAACAAGATGGTCCATTTGATATACAACCATTTTTACGTACACTTAATGCTGGTACAAGTACTATTAAAGGCCACTTTAAAGTAACCAGCAAACCTAATAGCAATGTATTTGCACTATACGCTATTACTAGTATTCTAGAAGATGAGGGTTTCTTTATCATTAACTGTACTTATGTTAGTGGTAGTGTTACTTCTTTTGGTGACGCAGATGATGTTATAATAACATTTGCTGTAACTGGTAATCGTGGTGATCAGGGTATACAGGGTATTCAAGGTGTAATGGGCGTACAAGGCGGTGAGTATACTTATCGTGGTGATTACAGCTTTACAGAATTTTATAAACGCTCAGACGTAGTATTTCATAATGGAGGTAGTTTTGTTGCTACCTATGACGGTGTGTTTGCTGAACAAGCACCAGAATTTAGCCCAGGAGTACCTAACAGCGAATACTGGGGTAGACTTACCAGTCAAGGTTTACAGGGTGTACAAGGTTTGCAAGGTGTACAAGGTACACAAGGTCTACAAGGTCGTCAGGGTACTACAGGTACTCAAGGCTTACAAGGCTTACAAGGATTTGGCTATCAGCAGTTACAAGGTGCTCAAGGTTTAGTTGGCGGTATAAACCATCAAGTAAATTTTGCGCTTGGCTCAGGCTGGAATATAAATGGCAGTATAAACCCTACACTACATCTTATTCGCGGATTTACCTACTACTTTGATGTTATAAGTGAATATAATAATAGATTTTACATTAAAACCTATCCACAAGCTGGTAGTGGCAGTGTATATGAGCCAGGTTTAATAAATAATGGAGCACTTGAAGGTAGAATAACTTTTACAGTACCATTAAATGCTCCCAGTGAGTTATACTATGTATCTCAGCTTAGTACTGTATATAGTGGTACACTTACCGTAGGCGATGCCGGACCTCAAGGCACTCAAGGTATTCAAGGTATTCAAGGTATTCAAGGTATTCAAGGCTCTCAAGGTACACAAGGTTTAGATGGAGCTTTTGCTGGTCAAGGTATACAAGGTATACAAGGTCAAAGTATACAAGGTGTTCAAGGTTTATTAGGCTATCAAGGTATTGGTTTTAATTGGCGTGGTGATTATAGCCAGTACAACTTCTATAATAAATATGATGTTGTACAGTATGCCGGTGCTACGTTTATAGCCATATCTAATGTTTTAGATTTCTTTGAGCAAGCTCCTGAGTTTGGTCCTGGTAATACTAATAGCGCTTATTGGCAAAAAATGAGTGCTCAAGGTTTACAAGGTGCACAAGGAACTCAAGGTTATTATGGTATACAAGGCTACTATGGTTTACAAGGTACACAAGGTATTATCGGTACCGGTATTAGCCAAGTAACAATAGACGATGTTGGAGTATTAACACTTACTTATACAGATAATACTGTAAGTGCTATAGGTTATATTATAGGTCCACAAGGTCTTCAAGGTACTACTGGTAGCCAAGGTACTCAAGGTTTAAGTGGTGCTTATGCAGCACAAGGTATTCAAGGCCCACCAGGACAAGGCTTGCAGGGTATGCAAGGTCCACAAGGTGTTCAAGGCTTACGTGGATTATTTGACGCACAAGGTATACAAGGTATACAAGGTTATAGTATACAAGGTGTTCAAGGTACTTTAGGTGTTGCAGTAACTTGGCGTGGTGATTATACCTTTACAGAATACTATACTAAAAATGATGTAGTTTATTATTTTGGTGATAGCTATATTGCTGTATACGATAGTGGAACATTTGCAGAGGAAGCACCAGAGTTTAGCCCAGGTGTAGTAAATACTACATACTGGAATCGCATGACAGCACAAGGTGTACAAGGTCCACTAGGCTTAGATGGTCCGCAAGGTATTCAAGGTACTACTGGAATACAAGGTACACAAGGCTCACAGGGCATACGCGGTCCACAAGGCATACAAGGTATGCAGGGCTTGCATGGTTTTTATGCTGGCCAAGGCGTACAAGGATTGCAGGGACCGCAAGGCCCACAAGGTGTACAAGGCATGCAAGGTTTGCATGGTATGTATGCTGGACAAGGTATACAAGGTCCGCAAGGTATACAGGGCCCACAAGGTGTGCAAGGTACACAGGGTCTGCAAGGTCAGCAAGGCATACAAGGACCTCAAGGATTGCGTGGTATACAGGGTGTACAGGGTACGCAGGGCCTACAAGGTCCACAAGGGTTACACGGTGAATTTGCTGGTCAAGGTGTACAGGGTACTCAAGGTATTCAAGGTCTAGGATTTACCTGGCGTGGAACATATAGTAGTACAACTAATTATAAAAAATATGATGTTGTACACTATCTAGGTAATAGTTGGATTGCAAAAATTGATGGAATACCAACAGGATTTGATAGTGCGGCTGCTTATCCAGGGCCAGGAATATACTGGGATTTGGTTGCCAGCCAGGGTGTTCAAGGTATCCAGGGAGTTCAAGGAACTCAGGGTATACAAGGTACGCAAGGTCCACAAGGGTTGCATGGAATGTTTGCTGGCCAGGGCGTACAAGGACCGCAGGGTAATCTAGGCGTACAAGGTCGTCAAGGCGTTCAAGGTTTTAAAGGGTTTCAAGGACTGCAAGGTATTCAAGGTCGCCAAGGTACCCAAGGCGTACAAGGTACTCAAGGTCCACAAGGCTTACACGGTATGTTTGCTGGACAAGGTGTACAAGGCACACAGGGTCAGCAGGGTACAAGCGTACAAGGTCGTGTTGGGCCACAAGGTTTTAAAGGTGACAAGGGCGATTTAGGTCCAAAAGGTGCTACAGGTAGCCAAGGCATTCGTGGCAACCAAGGTATGCAAGGTTTGCATGGTGCATTTGCTGGACAAGGTGTTCAAGGCCCACAGGGTGCTCGTGGTGCTCAAGGAGTGCAAGGCCGTCAGGGAACACAAGGTTGGTGGGGTTATCAAGGTGTTCAAGGTATACAAGGACGCGATAACGGGCCACAAGGTGTTCAAGGCCGTACTGGTACTCAAGGTCCACAAGGCATACAAGGTCGTCAAGGTCCACAAGGTCGTACAGGTAGTCAAGGTTATCAAGGTTTACAAGGTTATGGATACCAACAAATGCAAGGTGTTGCCGGTGCACAAGGTGCACAAGGTTTAACAGGTGCATTTGCTGGACAAGGTATTCAAGGCCCACTAGGTATTCAAGGTATTCAAGGTATTCAAGGCCAGCGAGTACAAGGTACTACAGGACGTCAAGGACTACAAGGTGTACAAGGTTTTCGCGGTATACAAGGCACACAAGGCCCAATGGGTATTGGTGCACAAGGTATTGCAGGTATACCACTAGAGTGGCGTGGTGTTTGGGATCCCAATATATACTATGGCATTAATGACATGGTATACTATAAGGATTCAACTTATATTAGCCTTATAGATGATAATATAAGTACAGATCCTGAGCTAACACTATATGAATTCTGGGCACTAGTAGCTGCCAAAGGCATACAGGGTACAGCAGGTTTACCAGGTGAATTTGCTGGACAAGGTGTACAAGGACTTCAAGGTGTGCAAGGTATACAAGGTACAATTGGCATACAGGGTGCTCAAGGGCTTGCAATAAACTGGACAGGCGACTACAACAGTATTAGAACATACAAAAAATATGATGCAGTATTTTATGCTGGTCATAGTTTTATAGCTGTTTATAATGGTAGTTTTGTTAATGAAGCACCTGAAGTAATTCCAGGCAGTGTTAATAGTAATTATTGGAATAGATTAAGTGTACAAGGGTTGCGTGGTATACAAGGTCCTGCTGATGGTCCACAGGGTACACAAGGCACACAGGGCGTTATAGGGCCACAAGGTCCTGCTGATGGTCCACAAGGTTTACAAGGTTTACAAGGTTCTACAGGTAACGGTACACAAGGTGCTCAAGGTACACAGGGTCTAAGTGGCTTATATGCTGCTCAAGGTGTACAAGGTATACGTGGTAGCCAAGGTCCCGCAGGTACAGTATCACCTACAAACTTACAAGCTATTAGCACACACATTATACCTACTCAAAATGAGGTTTTTGACCTAGGTAGTCCTACACTAAGATTTAGAGATTTATATCTTAGCGGCAATACTATTAACTTAGGCGGTGCAAGTTTAAGTAGTACTGAAGAAGGAAGTATTACACTACCCACAGGTAGTACAATTGGCGGTATTAATCCTAGTAGTATTTTAATCAAAGGTATGCTAACATCGCCGGTACTACTACCACTAGAAGATCATCAAATAGGTGACGCCTATGTAATTGATCGTAATTTGTGGGTTTGGAACGGACAAGAGTGGGTTAATATTGGTAGTTTTGTAGGTCCGCAAGGTACTCAAGGCTTACAGGGCGTACAAGGTATACAGGGCGTACAAGGTGTACAGGGCACACAAGGCATACAAGGTTTAGATGGATTGTTTGCTGGTCAAGGTGTGCAAGGACCACAGGGTAATCTAGGCGTACAAGGCTTCCAAGGTTTACAAGGTATACCAGGTGAAGTAGCAGCACAAGGTATTCAAGGTCCCATAGGTAGCGGTATACAAGGTATTCAAGGTGTACAAGGTTTAGACGGACTATATGCAGCGCAAGGTATTCAAGGTGTAATAGGTCCAGTTGGTAATCAAGGTATACAAGGTACTCAAGGTATACAAGGTGTGCAAGGTACACAAGGACAACAAGGCGAGCGTGGTATACAAGGTGTACAAGGTCGTCAAGGGTTGCAAGGTCCGCAGGCTAGCCAGGGTACTCAAGGTATACAAGGCTTGCAAGGTAACTTTGGCGAAGATGGAGATCAAGGCCCACAAGGTATACAAGGTATACAAGGTGGACCAGGTATACAAGGTTCAAAACTAAACTACCGCGGTAACTATAGTGGCTTTAGTTTCTATAAAACTGATGATGTAGTATTTTATAATGGTAGTAGTTTTATAGCTATATACCAAGGTAATTTTGGTGAACAAGCTCCTGAATTTAGTCCAGGCGTAGTAAATACTACATACTGGGGCAGACTAACAAGTCAAGGTGTACAAGGCTTACAAGGCTTAGACGGTGCCTATGCTGCTCAAGGTGTACAAGGTAATGATGGAGCTCAAGGTGCTAGTGGATTACAGGGTGTTCAAGGTTTACAAGGCTTACCAGGCAGTTTTGCTGCACAGGGTGTACAAGGTCCAGCAGGACCAGTAGGTCCACAAGGTGAGCAAGGTATACCAGGTGAATATGCTGCAATGGGCTTGCAAGGTATACAAGGTGATCTAGGTCCGCAAGGTTTAGCTGGTCAGGGTATACAGGGCATACAAGGTAACTATGGACGTCAAGGTATACAAGGTATACAAGGTTTAGAAGGCCCACAAGGTATACAAGGTAGATTTGGCCCACAAGGTATTCAAGGTATACAAAGCTTACAAGGACCACAAGGTCCGCAAGGTAATTTAGGTTTAATTGGACTAACTGGCCCACAAGGTATACAAGGCACTCAGGGACCACAAGGTCTACAAGGTGTGCAGGGTACTTATGGTGTGCAAGGTACACAAGGTGTGCAAGGTACACAAGGACCTCAAGGTCTACAAGGCGTGCAAGGTACTTATGGTGTGCAGGGAACTCAAGGTGTTCAAGGTACACAGGGTCTACAAGGACCTCAAGGTCTACAAGGTGTGCAAGGTACAGCAGGTTATATAGGTGCTGATGGTGTACAAGGTGTGCAAGGTACTGCAGGTTATATAGGTGCTGATGGTAGTCAGGGTATTCAAGGTTTAGTAGGTAGTCAAGGTACAGCAGGTTTAGCATTTACAGTAGCTAAAGTATATAGTTCTGTAGCCGCATTAACAGCTGATACTAGCCCAACTGGTATAATTAGTGGACAATTTGCACTAATTGATACTGGTAATGCACAAGATGCTGATAATAGCAAACTATACTTGTGGAATGGCAGCAGCTATCAGTATATTAATGACCTTAGTGGTACAGCAGGTATACAAGGTGTAGCTGGTAGTACTGGGCCTATGGGTAATACTGGCTTACAAGGTGTGCAGGGTACTACTGGTGTACAAGGTACTAGCGGTGTTATTGGTAGCACTGGTGGTCAAGGTGCACAGGGTACTCAAGGTGTGCAAGGTGTGCAGGGTACTATGGGTGTGCAAGGTATACAGGGTATAGGTGCTGGACTAGCAGTAACTGAGTACACTACTTATACATATACCGGTGACGGCACTACTACTAGTTATGCAGCGGTAAGTGGCCTAACAGTTCATACTGTACTTGTTGTAGTAGATGGTGTTACACAACTACCAACTACAAATTATACTATAAGTGGCAGCAATGTAGTATTTACTAGCGCACCACCTAATAGTAGTATAATTCAGCTTCGTATACTAGGTGGATTAATAGGCATACAGGGTACGCAAGGCACACAAGGTACACAGGGTACTCAAGGAGTGCAGGGTACACAGGGTGTACAAGGTGTACAGGGAGTACAAGGCGTACAGGGAGTACAAGGCGTACAAGGTGTACAGGGGGTACAGGGTGATCAAGGTATTCAAGGCGTCCAAGGCATACAAGGTATCCAAGGTATCCAAGGCGTACAAGGTATTCAAGGCATCCAAGGTAATACTGGTACACAAGGTGTGCAAGGTGTTGGAGCTGGACTAGCAGTAACTGAGTATACTACATTTACATATACTGGTGACGGTACTACAACTAGTTATGCTGCAGTAAGTGGGCTAACAGTTCATACTGTATTAGTAAGTGTAAACGGTATTACACAGCTACCAACTACAAATTATACTATAAGTGGTGCTAATGTAGTATTTGTTAGTGCGCCACCTAATACTAGTATAATTCAACTGCGTGTACTTGGCGGACTAATAGGTATACAAGGTACAACTGGAAATACTGGTTTGCAAGGTGTTCAAGGTACAATTGGTACACAAGGTACAACTGGACTTGCATTTACAGTAGCTAAAGTATATAGCTCTGTAGCGGCACTAACAGCTGATACTAGTCCAACTGGTATAATTAGTGGACAATTTGCACTAATTGATACTGGTAACGCTCAAGACGCAGATAATAGCAAGCTATACTTGTGGAATGGTAGTACCTATCAGTATATCAATGATCTTAGTGGTACAGCAGGTATACAAGGTATTACAGGCACGCAGGGTACTCAAGGTACTACAGGCGTACAAGGCGTTCAAGGTGTGCAAGGTGCAGGTGCTGGACTAGCCGTTACTGAATACACTACTTACACATACACTGGCGACGGTACTACTAGTAGTTTTGCTGCTATTAGTGGTCTAACAGTGCACAATGTAATTGTAACGCTAAACGGTATCATGCAGTTACCAACTAACAGCTATACTATCAATGGTAGTAACATTGATTTTGTAGTTACACCACAATTAGGTACTGTAATACAAATTCGTGTACTAGGCGGATTAATAGGACCACAAGGCGTAGCAGGTGTACAAGGACCAACAGGTACACCAACACCAGCAACAACACAAGTAAAAAGACTTTTATGGTTTACAAGTTAGGATTGCAATATGAAAATAATTGTTTTAGACACAACTACCAAGACTATTTGCGCTGCGCTAAGCAGCGCAGTGGCCACTAGTAATCCTGATTTTGTAGTGGCCTATGCTGATACAAGCGATAATACTTTTTCGGAATTAAGCAGTGATGGCCAGCTTAATGGCACTACTGATGTTACCTTGGTAGGTGCACCTGCTAGTGGTGTTAAGCGTGCTATTAAATCAATTACTATATACAACCGTGACACAGCAGCTGTCACGGTTAGTATAAAATTTGATAATGGTGGCACACAACGTATACTGCAACGTGTTCAACTGGTCAGTGGCGAAACCTGGCACAGTGATGAACTAACCAAGCTATCACCAGGTGGCAGTGACACGCAAGTACAGTTTAATGATACGGGCACACTGGCTGGCAGCAGTAACTTTACCTATAACAAAACTACTAGTGTACTAACACTAGGTGCAAACCCTGTACTCACAGCAGGCACTGCCAATGGCATCCTGTACCTCAACGGCTCCAAGGTGGCGACAAGCGGTAGTGCGCTGAACTTTGACGGAACAACGCTTGGTATTGGGACAAGTACATTTACAGCAGGAAGTAAATTATCTGTTCAAACAACTGCTGGAAAATGGGAAGTTATTGCCGAAGGTAGTTCATCAGTTAGGTTAAAAAATGGTGGTGGATTAACTCTTGAATCTGGTAGTGATTTTTATTTTAATTTTGGTGCTTCTGAAATTATGAGGCTGAATTCGGCAGGCAACCTCGGCTTGGGAGTTACTCCGAGTGTTTGGTATGACCCTGCTAATTATCGGGCTGTTCAAATAGGTCAAAGTTCATTTGTTGGAAGATTATCATCAGGTGCTGAATACACACAAATTTTGAGTAATGTTTTTGTAAATTCTACAGGGGCTTATAAATATATTAACAATGGAACTGCCACTGTCTATGAAATGCTGAATGGTTCTTTTAGATGGTCACAAGCCGCATCAGGCACAGCAGGAAACACAGCAACCTTTACCCAAGCAATGACGCTGGATGCGAATGGGAATTTGGTTGTTGGCTTTACTTCAGGAAACTACAGACTTACCGCAGCGAGGGCGGCGGGCGGCACACAGTTGGCTGTTACAACGGCAACCGCCAATGGCAGCAATGCTTCTCCGCTGAACATTGATATTGATTTCCTTGGGTATAATGACGAGACAAAAGCAAGGATTCGCGCTAGTGATACCTCGGCCAACACATCAGAAAGCCCTCTTGCCTTCTGGACTAAGAATTCAGCCGGGACTTTAGCCGAACGCGCCCGTATCACCAGCGGGGGGTACTTTAAGGCGAGTAATACGGGGACGTATCAAAGTTCTACAAGTTCATACCATGAGCTTCGAAATGATGCCAATGCAAATACTGTTCGCATTACAAACACCATAGCATCTGGTTATACGGATGCTGTTGCACAAATTACAATCACAGGATATTCACCAAACACGACAAACTCTTGGTTTTTGTTTTGCAATGATTCAGTGGCTACTAGAGCAGAAATTCGCTCAAATGGTGGTATTGCAAATTACAGCGCAAATGATGTCAACCTGTCTGACCGCAGAGAGAAGACCAACTTCGCCCCCGCCAAGTCGTACCTTGAAACCATCTGCGCCATCCCTGTTCAGACATTTAACTACATCGATCAGTCTGAGGATGATCCCGGCCTGACTCTTGGTGTGGTGGCGCAGGATGTTCAAGCAGTCGCGCCTGAGTTGGTCATGGAGTCGAACTGGGGAACGGAAGAAAATCCCAAGATGCGCCTAAGTATCTACCAGACCGATCTGCAATACGCATTGATGAAGTGTATCCAAGAGCAACAAGCCCTCATCACATCCTTAACTGCCCGTGTCGCAGCCCTTGAAGGAACCCAACCATGAACTGGAACATCTCTCAGCTAGAGTGCAAACCCCAAGACGGTGATTTAACGAATGTCGTTATGACCGTACACTGGCAATGCTCACACTCCGATGGCGAGCACCATGCTCAGGTTTACGCATCGCACAGCCTTCCTGCCCCTGAAGGCAACTTCATACCCTACGACCAACTGACCAAAGAAGATGTACTTGGTTGGCTATGGGCTAATGGCGTTGACAAAGCGGGTACGGAAGCTGCTGTGCTAGCCCAAATCGACGCAAGCAAGAACCCACCAATTATTAAACCATCCCTACCTTGGCTATAAGAATTAATTACTAGGACAAAACATGGTTACAAAAATTCCAGCTAGGATTATAGCTACCACTGGTGTGCAAGCTGGCAGCTATACCAGCGCAGATATTACTGTTAATGAAAGTGGACAAATTACCAGTGCTAGTAATGGAGCTATTAACACCGGTCCACAGGGCCTAGCTGGTGCACAGGGTACTCAGGGTACACAAGGTGTGCAGGGTACTGTGGGTAGTCAAGGTACAACAGGCACTAATGGTACTATAGGTGTTAACGGTGCACAGGGTGTGCAAGGTGTACAGGGTACAACAGGCACTAATGGTACTATAGGTGTTAACGGTGCACAGGGTGTGCAAGGT